>NHCFR01400__coassemble_505_pt1 | contig 41572 bp, 34 predicted proteins | sample NHCFR01400__metabat2_high_PE_048 | metagenome-assembled genome bin NHCFR01400
GTGATTGAAAAAGCACCTAAGGTAGAAGGCAGAAGCATGACTATGTTTTTGACAGAAAAACGTTAGTAAGAAAAAGAGTTTAAGGAGGACATAAACATGCCAAAAATGAAAACAGTGAAAGCTGCTGCAAAGCGCTTCAAAACAACAGGAACAGGTAAATTAAAAAGAAATAAAGCTTACAAGAGCCATATCTTAACAAAGAAATCTCAGAAGAGAAAAAGAAATCTTAGAAAAGCAACTATCACAGATTCAACAAACGTAAAGAGCATGAAGAAGATTTTACCATATATGTAATTCTTCGCAAAAGCTTTGTTGAAATAGGTAAGGTTTAATATAGGAGGAAATTAAGAATGGCAAGAATTAAAGGCGGATTAAACGCTAAAAAAAGACATAACAGAGTATTGAAAATGGCAAAGGGCTACAGAGGAGCCCGTTCCAAACAGTATAGAGTTGCAAAACAGTCTGTAATGAGAGCTTTAGCAAGCTCCTACGCAGGAAGAAAGCAGAAAAAACGTCAGTTCAGACAGCTGTGGATTGCACGTATCAACGCTGCTGCAAGAATGAACGGTCTGTCCTACAGCAAGTTCATGTACGGCTTAAAGCTGGCTAACGTTGATTTAAACAGAAAAGTTCTGGCTGATATGGCAATCAACGATGCAGCAGGCTTCACCACACTGGCAGAGCTGGCAAAATCTAAATTAGCATAATAAAATAAGATGAAAAATTTGGGACCCTGTAAACTACACGTTTACAGGGTCTTTTGCAATGTGCGCCTGTCACATTTTCCAAAGAATCTACGATTATCCACAAGTATTATTCTGGCAGGGAGGCATACTTTCCTGTAAAATGAATTTTATCAATGTTCATACCTGTAAAGCAGGATGAATAAACGGAAGAAAGGATGGATGAAAATGGTTGATTTAAAAGCTAATCCCTATTTTTTGTCAGAGGAGGACTGTCAGTGGGTGAAGGATACTATCCAGAACATGACTGACGAAGAGAAGGTAGGACAGCTGTTTTTTCAGCTTACAGCCTCCCATGAAGAGGAGCATTTGCGGGAGCTGATGGAAAAGTATCACCTGGGCGGCTGCCGCTACAATCCGGCGCCGGGCAAGGCGATTCAGGAGCAGAACCGGAAACTCCAGAAATATGCCAAGGTGCCGGTATTTATTGCCTGCAACACAGAGGCAGGAGGTAACGGAGCCTGCGGGGACGGTACGTTTATCGGCTCCGGAGTGAAGATTGGAGCCACAGGTAAGGAAGAATATGCTTACGCCTTGGGTAAAATGTCCAATGAAGAGGCGGCAGCCATTGGCTGTAATATGGCTTTTGCTCCTGTATGTGATATTCTCTATAACTGGCAAAACACAGAAATTATTAACCGGGCTTTCGGAAGTGACCCGGAACGTGTAGCCAAAATGAGTACCGCTTATTTAAAAGGGGCCCATACCATTCCGGGATTTGCCTGTGCGGCAAAGCATTTCCCCGGAAACGGCCAGGATTTCAGAGACGCCCATCTCTCCAATAATATGAATTACTTTGATGTGGAGGAATGGGACAACACCTACGGAAAAGTATATAAAATGTTGATTGATAATGGTCTGGATGCCATTATGGGCGGACATATTATGCTTCCCAAATATGCAAAGGCCATTAACCCGGAATTAAAGGATGAGGACATGATGCCCGCTACTCTGAGCCCGGAAATCATGACAGGACTGTTGAGAGACAAGCTGGGCTTTAATGGTATGGTGGTGACAGATGCTTCCCATATGGTTGCCATGACAGACCGGATGAAGAGAGCGGAAATGCTGCCTCTGGCTATAAATGCAGGCTGCGATATGTTCCTGTTCTTCAATGACCCGGAAGAGGATTATAATACTATGCTCCAGGCATATCAAAAAGGAATCATCAGTCAGGAGCGTATGGAAGAGGCTCTTACCAGAATCTTAGGGCTGAAGGCTCACATGGGACTTCACAAGAAGGCAAAAGAGGACTTGGTTCCCCAGCCGGAAACTGCAGAGGCAGTGTTAGGAAAAGAAGAGTATAAGGAAATGCAGAAAGAAATCAGCAGAGAATCCATTACTCTTGTAAAATATAAGGACAAAGATGTGCTGCCTCTTAATCCACAGCGCTATAAGAGAATTATGATTGTCCATATCAAAGCAGCGGAAAGCGGCATGGGCGCCTTGATGAAAATGCTGGGCGGAGGCGGAGCAAATCCTGCTGAACTGTTAAAAGAAAAGCTTTGCAGCAGAGGCTTTGACGCTTTTGTGTATGAGAGCCCGCTGGATAAGATGAAAAAGCAGATTGCAGCCGGAGAAAAACCAGATTTAAATATTTACTTCGCAGGGAAAAACGCTATTGCAGATTTTGTGGAGAGTATGGATTTGGTGATTACCCTGTGCGATGTAAACGATGGAAGGCCAAGCTTTGGTATGTCTAAGGGCGGCGGAGAAATTCCCTGGTATGTATTTGAGGTACCGGTGTTAGTTATTGGCTGCGGACAGCCTACTATGCTGGCAGATATTCCCCAGGCCAGAACCTATATCAATACCTATGATGCAAAGGACAGCACCTTTGAGGCCCTGATTGAATGTCTTACCCAAGGTGAGGAAGCCTTCCGTGGTACAGACCCTATTGACAGCTTCTGCGGACTTTTTGACGCAAGACTGTAAAAGGTCAGAGCAATATAGTATAATGTGTTGAAAGTTTAAGCCCTTGTCTATAAAGGGTAATGCAAATGCCCCGGGAGGCTTTCCGGAAGACAGCCTCTGCGGGGCATTTGTTTTGCTGGTTTTATATTTTGCTGGTTTTATAAAGACTACTGCTCCTTTAGAGAAATTTCCTGCCGGAAATTTTCGCTGTAGTGCATTTCATAATCTCTGGTGATAAATACAGCCTGCACCTGGGGAAGACTGTTTATCAGGTCCATGCCTTTTTCCAGTCCAAGGGCAAAGCAGGTGGTACTTAATCCGTCTCCGTCTACGGATTTGTCCGAGATAATGGTTACGGAAACTAAATTGTTTTCATAGGGATACCCGGTATCCGGGTCTAAAATATGGTGATAGAGAATTCCGTCTTTTTCAAAATACCGCTCATAAATTCCGGAAGAAACCACGGATTTATCGGAAATTTCCATGATAGCAGCAGTTTCGCTGGTCTCCCCGAAAGGCTTACGGATACCAATGGAAAAAGGAGTGCCGTCAGGCCGGCCTCCCAGGCACAGTATGTTTCCTCCTAAGTCAATGATAGCACTTTCCACTCCCTGGGACTGCAGATACTCTTTCATTTTGTCTGCAATATAGCCTTTGGCGATAGCTCCCAGATTGATTCCCATGCCTTCCTGCTGAAACCGGATTTTTTCTCCCTCTAGAACAATATTTTTATAATTTACCAGAGGCAATGCAGCCTGGATAGACGTTTCATCTGGAACCAGTCCCTGGCCGGAGGTAAAATCCCACAGTGAGGATACAGGCTCAATAGAAATATCAAAAGCACCCTCCGAAAGCCGGCAATAGTTCAGTGCCTTAGAAATTAAATCTGCAGTGTCCGGAGAAAGGCTGTAAAAACCATCTGTCTCCTTCAATTCTCTATGATTCAGACTATAGATTTCGCTGGAATTTAAGGTGGGACTGAACAAGTTCTCATACTTTCTGCATATTTCCATGGCACCGTCCAGCAATGCTTCCTCCCTTTTGTCATAGATTTTCACATTTACTACGGTATTCAGCATATAATCCGTTCGGGAGATAGGCTCCAGGTTCTCTTCTTTTCCCTGATACCAGATAATCAAAACCAGCAGGAGGATAAAAATCAATATACCGCCTCCTGCGGCCAGTTTTCCTTTATTCTTCATCAAATCATCCACTCCAAATCCAATATGATAACGATTCAGCCGCAGGGCTCAGATTCCCCGCTTGCACACTTTTGTTCCCTAATATGCAGAATCATTGTAAATGTCAGGTGATGATTCTGTCAAGAAAGAATATAATGATACTAAGGCCCGGAACGGCAGGGTGGTTGAAGAAATTTATTTATGAAAAGAAATGTAGGGATTCTCATAGCTGTTTTTCTGGTCTCCTGTTTTATACTGGCCGGCAATCCTGCCAGAAAGGCTCTTTTAGTAGCGCAATCAGTTTCAGGGGGAGAGCTTCCCAGGCTGGCGCTGACTTTTGACGACGGCCCTCATCCGGTGTATACCAGGGAGCTTTTAGACGGTCTGCAGGAAAGAGGAGTTTCTGTCAGCTTTTTTCTGATAGGACAGAATATAGAAGAAAATGAAGAGCTGGTAAAACGTATGGAAGAGGAAGGGCATTTGGTAGGCAATCACACCTTCCATCATGTCAGGCTGAGTACGGTTTCTGAGGAGACGGCGGAAAAAGAAATCCTGGATACCTGCAGCACCATACAGGGTATTACCGGAAATTATCCCTCCTTTGTCAGACCTCCTTTTGGGGAATGGAAAGAAGGACTGGACCTTCACATTTCTATGATGCCGGTTTCCTGGAGTCTGGATTCCAGAGACTGGACCACGAAAAATACAGATAAAATTGTGAAAAGGGTAGTGAAAGATGTGAAGGAAGGTGATATTATTTTAATGCACGACATTTATGAATCCTCTGTGGAAGCTGCTTTAGAGATTGTGGATATTTTACAGGCCCAGGGGTATGAATTTGTGACAGCGGATAAGCTGTTGCTGGAATAGGAGTAAACACATGGATTTATTTGATTATATGAAGGAACAAAACTTAAAGCAGGAGTCTCCTCTGGCCTCCAGAATGCGGCCTGCCACTCTGGAGGAGGTTGTGGGACAGGAACATATCATAGGAAAGGATAAGCTGCTGTACCGGGCAATCCAGGCGGATAAGCTGGGCAGTGTGATTTTTTACGGGCCGCCCGGTACGGGGAAAACTACCCTGGCCAAGGTAATTGCCAATACCACCAGTGCCCGGTTTCAGCAGATTAACGCTACTGTAGCGGGAAAAAAGGATATGGAGGAAGTGGTGAAGGAGGCCCAGAGTCATTTGGGCATGTACGGAAAGAAAACCATTCTTTTTGTGGATGAGATTCACAGATTCAACAAAGGCCAGCAGGACTACCTTCTTCCTTTTGTAGAGGATGGAACCCTGGTCTTGATTGGGGCCACCACAGAGAATCCATATTTTGAAGTCAACGGGGCTCTCCTTTCCCGTTCTATTGTTTTTGAACTGAAGCCATTGAAAAAAGAGGACATTTGCCGCCTTCTGGAACGGGCGGTGACAGATGTGGAAAAAGGAATGGGAAGCTATCAGGCGGTACTTCATGAAGAGGCCAAGGAGTTTTTGGCGGATATTTCCGGAGGAGATGCCAGAACGGCTTTAAATGCTTTGGAACTGGGTATTCTTACCACCAGGAAAAGCCAGGATGGCAAGATACACATTGATTTAGAGACAGCCTCTCAATGCATCCAGAAACGGGTGGTGCGGTATGACAAAACCGGGGACAACCACTATGATACTATTTCTGCTTTTATCAAGAGCATGAGGGGGTCTGACCCGGACGCCGCCGTGTTCTATCTGGCAAAAATGCTTTATGCGGGTGAGGATATTAAGTTTATTGCCAGGCGTATCATGATATGCGCTGCAGAGGATGTGGGAAACGCAGACCCCCAGGCTTTGGTGGTGGCTGTGGCAGCGGCTCAGGCTGTGGAGAGGCTGGGGATGCCGGAGGCCCAGATTCCTCTTTCCCAGGCTGTGACTTATGTGGCCAGCGCACCTAAGAGCAATGCGGCCTGTATGGCTATTATGGAAGCCATGGAAGCAGTAAAGACTACCAGGACCACCGTGCCTGTCCACCTCCAGGACGCCCATTACAAAGGCTCAGCTAAGCTGGGACACGGCCAGGGGTATCTCTATGCCCATGACTATCCAAACCACTATGTAAAGCAGCAGTATATGCCTTCAGAAATGGAGGGAAGAAGCTTTTATCATCCCACAGGGAACGGATACGAGAAAAATATTCAGGAGTATTTCAAAAAAATTCAAGGGGAAAAAGACTGAGCATAGAACATCGGCTTTAAAGTTACATATTACATTTGGGGCTGCCCAATGAAACAGGCATCAGGAAAATTTATAGGTATTCTTGATAGCTGTTTCATTGGGCAATTCTTTTTAATTTTTACTTTCATAGATATTGACAAAATTTGGGAATCATGGTACTATTCATTTGGTTAGTGAAAGCTAACTATTTTATTAACTATAAGGTTAGTTGCGGCTAATTAAATGATGATTTAACGCTTTTGGAAAATAACCTGGAAATGGAGAAAAAACTTATGAATAAGAAGAAAGTAAGTATTATCATTCTGACTCTTGCTGTGATTGCAGCCGGTATTTTTATTTACTTAAATACAAGGCCTAAAGAAGTGACCAATTATGACGTGGCATTTGAAGAGGACCAGGACAAGCCTGAAGAGATAACCTCGGAACAGGAGATAGAAGAAGGGATTCAGATTCCAGGATATAAGTCCATTCAGATACCTGCAGGAACTAAAGATGTATCTGTGGAGTTGACCAATCCGGAAGAAAATAAGGTTTATTTTGAAATTTCTTTTTATTTGCCGGATACAGAGGAGACGATTTATAAGTCCAAGATGATAAAACCGGGACAGACTTTGTATGACATTACTTTGGAAAAAGAGATGGAAGCAGGAGAATATCCTCTGGTTGTCAAGTATGCCACTTATACGGCAGATGAGAATATGACACCCAGAAACGGGGCGGAGCTTAACTGTACGCTGGTAGTAAAAGAATGATGTTTTTGCGCAGAAAGCGCTGGACATAAATAAAAATATGATAAGAGAAAGGAGATTTCACGATGAAATTTTCAAGAAAAGCTTTATCCGGGGTTCTTATGGCGGGCGTACTGGGAACCATGATGTGCAGCACAGCCTTTGCTGCAGGGTCTGCTGATTTGGCAGACGGAGAGTACAAAGGAACTATCCATTTCCTGAATGGAAACGGAAACGGCAGTTACAGTATGTGCGATTCTATTTTCGCTCATCAGGCTGATGTTACTATTGAAGGAGATGACGCATCCATAGATTTCTATGTGGCATATCCTGTTCCAAGTTTTCCTGACCAGGGAACAGATGGAACCATTAAAGATGTACAGCTCACTATAGATGAGACGACTTATGACGCTATCTCTGACATTGAGACAAAGCCGGAAAAAGAGTTTGATACAGCCGGTGCCCTGTTTGGGATTAACGCAGGTGACGTACTTCCTACCCAGGTGTTGTCCGTGACCATTCCAAAAGCAACTCTTGACCAGGCGGCAGAAGGTGGTATTGCAACAAGCGCTTATGTGAATGTAGTCATGAATACAACCCAGAACTTCTTTATGCAAATCACAGATTTAACACCTGTAGAAACCACAGGCGGCGATACAGAGACAGATGAGCAGAGCATGGAAATCACTGCTAATGTAGAAGAAAAAGTATCTAAGCCGGAATATAGTGTTACTGTACCAAGCTCTGTAGCTATGGGTACTCTTTCTTCCACAGAAGATACAGAGGTTGGCTATAACGTAGATGTAAAAGCTGCAAATCTGGGCGGCACTATTACCGTATCTGCTCCGGGAGAAGGAACTCTGGTAAATGGTCAGAATAAACTTGCGTTTACAAACCAGTTAGACAACAATACGGTAAGTGAAGACACAGAAGGAACAGCTCTGGCCGGTAAAATCACAGTCAAAGGCGCAGACGTAGCCTCAGCCGCAGCAGGCAACTACACCGGAACAACAAACTTTACCATTACATATGCTGCCGCAGAATAATGGCGTTCAGATGAAATAGTGTTTAAATCTCAGAAATCCTCAGACAGAATGCCCTGGGGATTTCTGTTACATCATCAGACTATTTTTTGACAGGATAGAGATTGTTGGAGGAGCAGATGAGAAACAGGAAAAAGAGATGGAAAGGCAGTTTTCTGACAGCAGCTTTGGCAGCAGTTCTGGCCATACAGCCTTTAAGCGTAAGTGCGGCAGGCGGCTCCTACACCAAAGAGGGTATCTTTCACATTGACCAGTTCGGCGAGTATGATATTGTTGCAGACGTTACGGTGACAGAGGGTAAAATCAGCAATCTGGATATAACCGGAGAGAACTTTGCCGCACAGGATGAGTGGAAAAGGGAAGTAAATAAGGGCAAGCTTCAGTCCGCTGCCAAAGGTATGAAGGACAGCTTCCTGGGCCTTGAGGATACGGATGCAGAAGGAATCAAGGAGATTGATGCAGTATCCGGCGCAACCTATTCTTCCAAAGGAATCAAGCAGGCAGTGGCTGCAGCTCTGGGACTGGACATTACAGAGCAAGGGCCTGCCGATGTGCCTGCAGACATTCCGGAAGCGGGAACTTATGATATTACCGTGGCCGTGCGCAGTGAGGTGGTAGACCACAGCCTTGTGGAAACGGATACTACACAGGCTGTTCTTGAGGTAGATGAAAACGGCCGGATGAAAATAACCTATACCATGGTTTCCGGTACGGAGAAGGAGCCCATGTACATACTGGGAGTAAAGGGCTATTATCTCAATAATGATAAAACCGGAGAACTCTCTATGGAAGGAGTGGAGTATGAAACAGAAAAAAGAGGAGACTATGACGTTGTCACAAAAGTGACCTATCCTCTGGAAGGGCTCCATCATACCTATTACACCAATACTACAATTTACGTTCCGGCTATGAGCAATCTGAACGGTGAGATTGCGGGAATCTGGTTTGAAAACGGGAAATTCAGCGTGGCTACAGATTTAGTTATGTACTGGGATACCCTGTCTAAGCAGAGCGGAGGTACAGAGGAAGAGAACCGCAGTATGGAGATTACTGCAAATGTCCGGGAGGAAATTTCCCGGCCCTCTTACGGAGTGACGGTGCCGGCTTCCACTTCTATGGGAACCCTTAGCAGTGATAAAGATAATATTATGCCCTATGATATTTCCGTATCTTCTGAGGAGAAAAGCGGAGTAATCACTGTGGAAGCTCCGGAAGGCGGAACGCTGTACAGCAATAAGAATGAGCTGCCCTTTGCCAATACTTTCGGAACCCAGAAGTTTAATGGGGAAACCGGAGCGGTGACTCAGGGCGAGGCAGCTGGTGTGGCGGCGCTCAGTGCAGGGGAAGATGGACAAACTCTTCACGGTGAAATACAGATTTTGGCCCGGGACGTGGCAAAAGCACCCGCCGGCAATTACACAGGAACTACAGTCTTTACTATTTCCTATAATGAAACAGGGGAAGAACCCGTGGACCCGAATCCGGACCAGCCCCAACCGGATAATCCAGAGCCGGAGGACCCTGAACCGGAAAATCCCAATGATACGCTGGAAGAGGGGAAATATATCGTAGATGTTTCCATGTATCATGAAGTGAATCCCGATTATTCCATGGGAAACAGAGCAATGGAACAACAGGGAATGCTTGTAGTGGACGAAAACGGAAACATGAATCTGCAGCTTACCTTTCATTCCCTGGAAATTATGACAGGTATGGAAGGATACCTGGCTGATTTGAAAAAGATAGACATGTCTACGGTGGAAAAAAATGCAAACGGGTATTTATACAGAGATAAATACACTGCCGTTGCCGCTGACATACTGGAAACCTATACAGGAGTTTATGACAGCTACAATGATAAGGATTCTGCTTCCTATGACCCGAATACAGAGGGGAAGGAATACCCTAAAGTATTATCCGTTTCCGTAAATCCCAAGGAAGAGGAAAATGCAGAGATAGACGGTAAAAACATAAATTATTGTTATGTGGAGATTTATGTTCCTATTATGGAATCCCTGGGGGAAGGGCAGGGAACACAAGTGGCAAGACTTTTCGTTGACTGGGAAAGCGCAGAAAAATATACGGATGGAAGTGGCAGCGATACCCCTGGCGGTGATGAGAATCCGGGAGACGATAATCATCCCGACGAAGATGAGGGCCAAGGTGACGAAGTGTTGGATGTGAATAACCTGAAAGACGGTGTATATTCAGTAACCGGACGCATGGTGAAGGTGGACAAGACTACCCTTTCCATGTCAGATAATGCCATAAACCATACCGTAAAACTTACGGTAAAAGATGGGAAATATTTCCTTACCCTGGATTTGAAGGGGTTGAATATAAGCGGTAAGCTGGGCTATCTCAGCCAGTTAAAATACTTTAAAACCGGTTATACCACAGACCAGTACGGGAATCCCAAAGGAGAACTTGTTGATGTAACGGTGGAATCTTATCAGCTGAATGATGACGGTTCTAAAACAGAAGATGATTTCGGAACCGACTATCCGGATATTGTCACCTTTGCAATGATTCAGGAAGCACGGAGAGACGGATATGTTCCGCTGCAGGTATTTGTACCGATTATGGAGAATATTGCGGCGGGAACAGGCACACAGCCCGTATATTTAAGCCTGAACTGGGATACCTTAAAAGCCACCACTGATGATGACCAGGCTTTTAAAGACGACGGCAGCGGTGATGGAGACAATAATAATGGCGACAATAATGGAGACAGCAACAATGGGAGCAATAATAACAATGGTGGTCTCACCGGCGGTTCAGGGCTTACCGGTGGTTCCGGCTTGCCCGGCGGTTCTGGTTTAAGCGGTGGAAGCAGCTTAAAGAATAATGGCTCTAGTTTGGGCAGCAGCAGTCTGGGAAACTCCAGCCTGAAAGCCTCCAATGCCAAAACAGGAGATGAGCTTCCGGTTATGAAGCTTCTGGCCTTAGCAGCCGTGGCTCTGGGAATTGCCGTGACTGTATATGGATGCCAAAGGATTAGCAGACAGAAAAATGAAAAATAAAAAGTAAGAAATTCTGAGCAGAGGACTGACACACAGTTCTCTGCTTTTGGATTGTTAGGCCAAGGGCCTGTTTCTCAATGAGGAGTTTTTCGTGTTCCGAAAAATGGAGCATTGGGAAACAAATAAAGCACCTGCTATGCAGGCTAAGCCGGTGGTCTTGACTCTATAGGGCGGACACCTTACATGAATAATTTAACAATCAGCAATGTTTCATTAGCCGATATGGAGTAATCTGTCAAATTACAGATGGCATGGCTGAATGGTTATAGATACTTCAAAAATTCATAGAGAAAAGATTGAATTCCATAAATTAAAGTGATAAAATCTATAGTTAATACTTTTGTTAAGGAAGGGTGAAAGCAGGTTTATGAGAACTTTTGACAAATCTTCGAAATTGGATAATGTATGCTACGATGTGCGGGGGCCTGTTTTGGATGAGGCAAACCGTATGCAGGAAAGCGGTATAGATGTGCTGAAGCTGAATATTGGAAATCCGGCGCCTTTTGGATTCTCAGCCCCGGAGGAAGTAATTCTGGATATGATTTATACGCTGAGAGATACCCAGGGATATTCTGATTCCAAAGGGATTTTTTCCGCAAGGAAGGCTATCATGCAGTATTGCCAGCTGAAACACATTCCCAATGTGACCATTAACGATATTTATACAGGCAACGGTGTCAGTGAGCTGATTAACATGCTGACCCAGGGACTTCTGGACAGCGGGGATGAAATTCTGGTGCCATCTCCTGATTACCCTCTGTGGACGGGATGTGTGTCTCTGGCAGGAGGAAAACCTGTGCATTATATCTGCGACGAGCAGTCTGAGTGGTATCCTGACATTGAGGATATAAAGAGCAAGGTTACAGACAGGACGAAAGCTATTGTACTGATTAACCCCAACAATCCCACAGGAGCCGTGTATCCCAAAGAGGTGCTGGAGCAGATTGTAGAGGTGGCCAGAGAGCATGAGCTGATGATTTTTTCAGATGAAATCTATGACAGGCTGGTAATGGACGGAATCCAGCATACCTCTATCGCCTCCCTGGCACCGGATTTGTTTTGCATCACTTTAAACGGGTTGTCCAAATCCCATATGGTGGCAGGCTTCCGCTGCGGATGGATGGTGCTAAGCGGAGCTAAGGAGAAGGCTAAAGGTTATATTGAGGGCCTGAATATGCTTTCCAATATGAGACTTTGTTCCAATGTGCCGGCTCAGGCCATTGTCCAGACTGCCTTGGGCGGTTACCAGAGCGTACAGGAATATCTGGTACCAGGGGGCAGAATTTATGAGCAGAGAGAATATATTTTCAAAGCCTTAAATGATATACCGGGACTTACGGCAGTGAAGCCTAAAGCTGCCTTTTACATATTCCCGAAAATAGATGTAAAGAAATTTAATATTTTTGATGACGAGAAGTTCGCTTTGGATTTCCTGAAAGAAAAGAAGGTTCTGGTGACTCACGGAAGAGGCTTTAACTGGAACGAGCCGGACCATTTCCGCATTGTATATCTTCCTAATGTGGAAACTTTGAAGAAGGCTACTCATAAGCTGGGAGATTTCCTGTCAACCTATCACCAGTAAAAAAAGAAAATAAGACATATAGGAATACTTTGGAACAGGGGCTGGTGCAATTGGCCGGGCCCTGTCTCTTTCAGGAAAGACAGGAAGTGTAATCATGAAGGAATTAAAAAAACATCTTTATAGTGGGGAGGAACATGATTTTTCTAAGGGAAGTGTGCTGGGACTGATTCTCAGGCTCTCCCTTCCGCTGATTGTGGCGCAATTCATCAATGTGCTTTACAATATTGTGGATAGGATTTATATCGGCAGAATCCCCGGGGCCAGCTCTGACGCTCTGACAGGAGTGGGAGTGGCCTTTCCCATTATAACAGCTATCACTGCCTTCTCCTTTCTTGTGGGAACAGGAGGAGGCCCTTTGTGTTCCATTGCCAGAGGAAAGGGAGATGAGGAGAGAGCGGAAATAATTATGGGAAATGCTTTTTTCCTCACTCTGTTTACGGGAATTTTGCTGACCATTGTGGGGCTTTTGACGAAAGCTCCCCTTTTATATGCTCTGGGAGCCAGTGACGCTACCTTCGGATATGCCAATGACTATATCAGCATTTACCTGCTGGGCACTATCTGTGTAATGATAAGCCTGGGCATGAACGGATTTATCAACTGCCAGGGTTTTCCCAAGACGGGAATGCTGACGGTTCTGATAGGGGCTGTGCTGAATATTATTCTGGACCCGTTGTTTATCTTTGTGTTTCATCTGGGAGTAAAAGGAGCGGCTATAGCCACGGTGATTTCCCAAAGTGCCTCCGCTTTATGGGTAGTATTGTTTTTGACGGGCAAGACTACCCTTTTAAAGCTGAGGCTTAGAAGAATGAAGCCGGATTTTAAATGCATGGGGGAAATTCTGGCTTTGGGACTTTCCGGATTCATCATGGCTGCCACCAACTGCGGTGTGCAGATTGTTTGTAACGTAACCCTTCAGTCCTATGGGGGAGATGTGTATGTGGGAATTATGACCATCATGAATTCGGTCCGGGAAGTGCTGAGTGTGCCGGCAAACGGATTGACCCAGGGAGCCCAGCCGGTTATCGGCTATAACTATGGAGCCGGGAAATATAAGAGGGTGAAAACAGGAATTAAAATTATGTCTGTTATCTGTATGGTCTATACCACGGCGGCCTGGATAATCACTCTTCTGGTTCCCCACGGCTTTATTGCCCTGTTTAACGGGGGAGAAGAAATGATAGAGCTGGGTACCTCGGCTATGAGAATATATTTCTTTGGTTTTTGCTTTATGTCCCTGCAGTTTGCAGGACAGAGCGTGTTCACTGGTCTGGGAAAGGCCCGGCAGGCCATTTTCTTTTCTCTGCTTAGAAAAGCGGTTATTGTCATACCCCTTACCCTGTGGCTGCCCCATGTGGCGGGGCTGGGTGTGAATGGTGTTTTTCTGGCTGAGCCTATTTCCAATTTTATCGGAGGCACGGCCTGCTTTATCACTATGCTCTGCATTATGTGGCCGGCCTTGTCCAAAGAACCGGCACAGGATTAATCTAAAATACCGGTTTTTCTGGCGATTTCCATACAAATATCTGGAATTCTAAGGCTGTCTGTAGGCTGGATAAGGTCTGCAGCAGCCTCATATTTTGCTCTTCTTTGCTCCATAAGCCGGGAGATTCCATCTACGGTTTTTTTACCTTTTAGCACGGGACGGGAGTCATCTTTCCCAACACGTTTCAGAATAGTTTCAGGGGTGGCGGTCAAAAGCACTACCTTTCCGCTGCGCTTCATTTCTTTTATGTTTTCCTCCCGCAAAACAGCCCCTCCTCCGCAGGATACTATCTGACCACGGCTTTGGCTGATTTCCCGGAGCAGACTGGATTCTAAGTCACGGAAGTAGGCCTCTCCTTTGCTTTGGAAAATTTCCGGTATGGAGCAGCCCTCTCTCTGGGCGATAACCTGGTCCATCTCAATCATTTCCATATGAAACATCTGCTGCAGACATTGAGCTACCGTACTTTTCCCTGCCCCCATAAATCCAATGAGAAATAGATTATCTTTTGTTTTTAAAGCCTTCTGCATATTGATTTTCCGCCTTCCTTGTATATTGTGGTTTATTATAGCAGGAAAGAGGGCATTTTTACAAGAAAAGATTGAAAGCGGAACCATAGATAGGTTGATAAAAGATTAGATGACTAATAAAATAATTGTGAGTAATTTATAAAAAAATGATGAAATCATTAAGAGATACTTGATTTTTTATGAAATTTACCATATTATAAGTTAGCCAACTAATTAAAGAAAGGAGAGGAGCCTATGTTCTGCAAAGAAACCGAGGACAGTTTACAGAATATGCTGGTAAAGCTTACCCATATGTATTTTAAGAGGGCTTTTGCCGCTTTGAAAGAGACGGACATTCATCCTAAGCAGGTTCCCCTGCTGGGCCTTTTAAGTACACAGGAAGGCCAGAGTCAGAGGGAAATATCCCAGGCCCTGAAAATCAGCGCCCCTACAGTGGCGGTTTCTATTAAAAGACTGGAGAAATCGGGAATCCTGGAGCGAAGAGCAGATGAAAAGGACCAGAGAATGAGCCGAATTTATCTGACAGAAAAAGGAAAGGCTATTACAGAGAAGGTGAAAAGCTGCATAGAGGAAAGCGAGAATATGACATTCCAGGGCTTTTCGGAAAGTGAGCTTTGCCTGCTTCGGCGCTTCTTTGCCCAAATGATAGATAATTTAGAAAATGACCAAATAAAGGAGTGACACTATGCTGAAAATGTTTCATTACATGAAGGAGCGGTGGTATTATCTGGTGATGATTATTGCCCTTCTGTTTGTGCAGGCCTTCTGTGACTTATCCCTGCCGGACTACACCTCAAAGATTGTAAATGTGGGAATCCAGCAGAAAGGTGTGGAGGACGGAGTGCCGGATACTATCCGGCTGGAATCCATGGAGCGGCTGGAGCTGTTCATGAAGGATGAGGACATAGAGTTTGTTCAGGAACAATACACCGCAGAAGAAGAAAATTATGTATTAAAGGATATTACTGAACAGGACAGGGAAAAATTAAATGAAATTCTGGGAATTCCGGAACTGGTGGTTTCCCAGCTTCAGGAGGATTCCTCAGAAGAAGTGGCTGCCATAAAGGAGCAGATGAGAATTCCCCAGGAGGCAGATATTTTCCAGGTTCTGCAGCAGATACCCAAGGAACAGCTGGAGCAGATGATGGAAGAGCAGACAAAGAGTCTGGAGGAAATGCCGGAGTCTATTGTGACCCAGACAGCGGTTCTTTATGTGCAGCAGGAGTATGAAGCCCAGGGACAGGATATGGACCAGATGCAGATTCAATACATTCTGTTCAGCGGTCTGAAAATGCTGGGCCTGGCTTTTCTGGGAATGGCAGCGGCGGTTACTGTCACCTTCTTGTCAGCCAGGGTGGCGGCTACCTTGGGCAGAAATCTGAGAAACAGCGTGTACCGGAAGGTAATCACATTTTCCGGAGCAGAGCTGAATCATTTTTCCACGGCATCTCTGATTACCAGAAGTACCAACGATGTGCAGCAGATTCAGCTGCTGTTTGCCATGATTTTCAGAATCGTGCTGTATGCCCCTATTCTGGGTATAGGTGGTGTTTACAAGGTGTTCCAGACCGATGCTTCCATGACCTGGATTCTGGCTCTGGCCGTTGTGCTGATTATGATATTTGTGGCATTTCTTTTTAAGGTTGCAATGCCTAAATTTACAAAGCTGCAGTACCTGATTGATAAGCTGAACCTGGTGGCAAGAGAAATTCTTACGGGCGTTTATGTTATCCGGGCCTTCAGCACAGAGAAGCACGAGGAAGAACGCTTTGAAGACGCCAATATAAATCTGACCAAGACCAACCTGTTTGTCAACAGATGCATGACCTTTATGATGCCGGTAATGATGCTGATTATGAACGGTGTTACGGTTCTGATTGTCTGGAACGGGGCTCATGCAGTAAATGACGGAACCATGCAGGTGGGAAATATGATGGCCTTTATGCAGTATGCTATGCAGATTATCATGGCCTTCCTGATGATTACCATGATGTCCATTATGATTCCGAGAGCCAGTGTTGCCGCTAAGCGTATCAATGAAGTCATGGATACCCAGGTGAGTATCCGAGACGGAGAAGCTCACAAGACTCCTATGGAAAGCAGAAAAGGAGAAGTGGCCTTTGAACAGGTGGGATTTGCCTATCCGGGAGCTGATGAGGAAACCATTTCGGATATAAGCTTCACCGCCAAAAAAGGAGAAACCGTAGCTTTCATCGGTAGTACGGGAAGCGGAAAGAGTACTCTGGTAAACCTGATACCCAGATTTTTTGATGTGACAAGGGGAAGGATTCTGGTAGACGGAGTGGACATCCGGGATATGAACCTTCATGATTTAAGAGACAGGATTGGATATGTGCCCCAGAAGGGTGTGCTTTTCTCCGGTACCATTGATTCCAACATCCGATACGGAAAAGAGGAGGCAGGAGAAGAGGAAGTTAAGCGGGCAGCAGAGATAGCTCAGGCCTGGGACTTTATCCAGGAAAAGGAAAAGGGAATTCAGGCAGAGATTGCACAGGGAGGTACCAATGTATCAGGCGGACAGAAACAGCGTCTGTCCATAGCCAGAGCCATAGCCAAAAATCCGGAAATCTATATTTTCGATGACAGCTTTTCTGCTCTGGATTATAAGACGGACGTTACCCTGAGAAGGGCGTTAAAGAAAGAGACAAAGGAGGCCACAACCCTGATTGTGGCACAGAGAATCAGCACCATCCTTCATGCAGACAAGATTCTGGTTTTGGATGAAGGCAAGGTGGTTGGTCAGGGAACTCATCAGGAGCTTTTAAAATCCTGCGACGTATATCGCCAGATTGCTATGTCACAGTTGTCAGAGGAGGAATTAGCCAATGAGTAATGGAAGACCAAGAGGCCCTATGGGCGGACACGGAAGGGGAATGACAGGAGAAAAGGCTAAGAATTTTAAGGGAGCCATGAAGCGTCTCCTTCAGTATATGAAAAGATACCACCTGCAGCTGGGAATCATGATGGTTTTTGCTGTAGGAAGCACGGTATTTAATATTATCGGACCTAAAATACTGGGAAAAGCCACCACGGAGCTGTATTCAGGAATTGTATCGAAAATCGGCGGCGGCCCGGGCATTGATTTTGATAAGATTGCCAGAATACTTTTAGGGGCATTGTGCCTGTACCTGGTCAGCGCCTGCTTTTCCTTTATCCAGGGCTTTATTATGACGGGAATTTCTAACAATGTAACCTATAATCTGAGAAAAGATATTTCCTCTAAAATTAACCGGATTCCGCTGAAATATTATGAAAGCAGAACTCACGGAGAAATACTTTCCCGTATCACTAATGATGTGGATACTCTTCAAATGAGTATTAACCAGAGCTTTACCCAGCTGATTACTTCTGTGACCATGCTGGTGGGCGTGTTTGTCATGATGCTGTCCATCAATGTTTGGATGACTTTAGCTGCTCTTCTGATTCTTCCGGTTTCTATGCTGATAATCGGAAATGTGATGAAGCATTCACAGAAATATTTCCGGGCCCAGCAAAGCTATTTGGGAGAGGTAAACGGTCAGGTAGAGGAAATCTACAGCGGTCATAACGTGGTAAAGGCCTTTAACAAAGAAGAGGATGTAATCAGGACCTTTGAGGAAACCAATGAAAAGCTGTATTCTTCTGCATGGCGTTCCCAGTTTTTCTCTGGCATGATGATGCCTATCATGCAGTTTGTGGGAAATCTGGGTTATGTGATGGTGGCTCTTCTGGGAGGTTTTATGGTTATCAAAGGAAAAGTAATGGTAGGAGATATTCAGGCTTTCTTCCAGTATATCCGGAACTTTACCCAGCCTATCCAGCAGATTGCCCAGGTAACCAATATGCTCCAGTCATCTGCTGCTGCGGCAGAGCGTGTGTTTGAATTCCTGGACGAAGAGGAAGAAGACCAGACGGTAGAGAATCCGGTGGATATTACCAAGGTAAACGGTAACGTTCAGGCACGTCATGTGGCTTTCGGATATAATCCGGAGCAGATAATCATCCATGATTTTAATGCAGATGTAAAGGAAGGACAGAAGGTGGCTATCGTAGGTCCTACAGGTGCGGGCAAGACCACCATGATTAAGCTTTTAATGCGCTTTTATGACGTGAATGAAGGAGAAATCCTTATTGACGGACACAATGTAAAAGACTTTAACAGAAGCCAGCTAAGAGAGATGTTCGGTATGGTGCTGCAGGATACCTGGCTGTTCCACGGAACTATTATGGAAAATATCCGCTATGGACGGCTGGACGCCACAGACGAGGAAGTTATGGCTGCAGCTAAAGCAGCTCATGTTCATCACTTTATTATGTCCCAGCCTGGTGGCTACCAGATGGTACTGAACGAGGAGACCAACAATATTTCTCAGGGACAGAAGCAGCTTCTTACCATAGCCAGAGCTATTCTGGCCGACAATAAGATTTTGATTCTGGATGAGGCAACCTCTTCCGTGGATACCAGAACCGAGGAACGGATTCAGAGTGCTATGGATAACCTGATGAAGGGTCGGACCAGCTTTGTGATTGCCCACCGCCTTTCTACTATCCGGGATGCAGATTTGATTCTGGTCATGAAAGACGGGGACATTATCGAGCAGGGAACCCACCAGAGCCTGCTGGCTGCCAATGGCTTTTATGCCAGCCTTTATAACAGCCAGTTTGAAAAGGCAGAGGCTATCTAAAGCAGTACACTAGAGAACCCGGATGAACCGGTAATACAGCCTGGAAACAGGGGTCTGAGAAGCCAAAAATTCTTTCCGGGCAAAGAGATAATGGCTGCGGAGGCTGCGAATGTCTTTCGCTTTGGGGGCTTTGGGGCCGAAAGCAAAGGCCTGGGCCTCCCAGTACAGGTCCAAAAAGCCGTCTCTTTTTTCCGGAGGCAGTTTTTCGGTAAGAGCCTGGTAAAATTCCTGGTCTCCCATATGTTTACCCTCTACAGGATAGGACAGCAGGAAAAGCTTTGTCAGGCTTTTAAAAATACAAAGGTATGCCCTTCTTGGCCCGGAGGAAAGGTAGCCTAAACGCTTCCGGAACAGAATATTTTGCCGGGTAAGAAGAACTGCTGCAAAGAAAAACAGAGTCAGCAGGACATACAGCAAATATTTAAAAAATACAAGAACAAGGCGGATGGCGCTGGAAGGAGCAGGACTCTTTCCGGCGTTTTCCTTTTCCAGAGCAGAAGAAGTGTCATCCTTTTGCTGGGATTGCTGATTTTCGGGATTATCCTCTTCCGGTATGTCTTGAGAGGAATCCGTATTAGGGAGGTCTGTGGATGAACCAGACTCCTCAGCAGAAGGTGTGACTTCTACAGGAACCCAGCCTATAGAATCTATATAGATTTCCGTCCAGGCATGGGCAGTGGAGTCGGGAATATCTCCGGAATAATGTCCCTGTACATTCTCATCCAGCAAAGAGGCAGGGAAAGCATACCCGCTTACATAACGGGCAGGAATACCGTACATACGAAACAGCAAGGTTCCGGCTGTTGCAAAATGAACGCAGAAGCCTTTTTTCTGTCCGTATAAAAAATCCTCTAAACGGGAGACTGTTTTGGGCGGAGTCTCCATGGAGAGACTGTATGTGGCATGTTCCCAAAGAAAATTCTGGATTTCTCCGGCAGCTTTTGTGATGTCTTCTATATCCGGGTTTTCCGGCATGGAGCTGTACACAGGCAGACTTTCCAGCTCTTCCTGAACCAGAGCCATTTCCTGAGCCTCCCAGGAGGTATAGAAATCCTGGGAAAAATTCCGGTATGAAGCTGACAGGGAACTTGATTCTTCCACTTCTTGGCCAAGCAGCTGGGGGGCTGTGGAGAGGCTTAGAGGAAAGCAGCCTCTGCTAACTAATGCTTCTGCCGGGAAAGCATTAGTTTCTCCTGGAGAATCTTCCAAAACCTCACTGCCGTAGGGCAGATAGGAGAAAGCCGGAGAAAAATAGAATTCCAGAGAATAAGTATAGGTATCCAGAGATTCCCCCAATTTGTAAGGCTGTCCGTAGAATTTGGCAGCCTCTTCTTTGGAGAGGTTGTTCTGTTGGGCATACAGGTACCACTGGTTTTTGTCAGGAGCTGTCCAGGAACCGTTATTATAATCCTGTCCGATAAAGCCTCTCAGATAAAACGTATCCTGCAGCAGCCGGTCAGCAGAAAAATGAAACATAGACTGTCCTGTGTAGGCAGGGGCAATATTGGAAATAGTCTGGGTCTTTTCCTTGATTTCGTAGGTAAAAGCCCGGGACTCAGAATCATCGGAGGCAGCAGAGGGAGCCTGGGCGGCCTTATTATCAAACAGACGGGCCCCTGTCTGGTTGATAAAGCTGTGGAGCTTCTGGCTGTTCTGGAACAGCCAGGGAGAAAGAGCCGGGGTCAGAACCCAGGCGCAGAGTCCATATAAAACCAGAAGAAATCCAGTTTTTGGCAGCCACTGCTTCAGAGGATTTTTTGGAAAAACAGCCTCCTCCCAGAGCAAAAAAGCAGCCAGAAAACAGCCAAGAGCAGTTCTGGCAGGCGGCAGGTTTACCACATATCCCGGTATTATGGCCAGAAGCAAAAGGCAGAAAAATATGGCTTTTCTTTTTTTCAGTACAGCCAGCAAAAGAAAGAGAAAATACAGAGTGAGAAGCAGCAGGCAGACATATTCCCCGGGCCCCTCTATTTCATGGTAAGAAGATGAGGGGGACAGGCTGTAAAGTTCCTCCAGAATGGCTTTAATCCTTTGGAACATAAGGCTGGACTGGAGAAAAATCTCTTCTCTTTTTATCCAGCAGAAGCCTGTCAGAAGAAGCAGCAAGGGAATGGAAAACTGCGCCCTGCACTTGGTATAGTGCAGAAGGGCAAAGGCCAGAGGCAGAAAGAGACAAAGGGAAAAAAGCCAGGAAGTCTCCAGTGAAGAAGGAAAAATCTCCAAAAAGCACAAAAGGAATCCCAGTCCTGTGAGACAGAAAAAAAGATAAGAATACAAAAATTTTTTCATAGGCTAATCCTCTTGCTATAGTTAAATGATAATCTGGGTTTCTCCCAGCTGCTTCAGCCAGTTTGGGGAAAGAGCAGCCAAAAGCTGGTTGTTTCGGTACAGGCTTAATTTTCCGTCTAACAGCAGGGCTGTTCCGTAAATATCGCAGGGATAGCTCTGCTGATAAAGGGAGAGAATATCCTGGGTTTCCCTGTAGAAAGCACTGTTAAAAAGATAGTACAGTGCGTAATCCAGCTCTTCCGGATTTCGGACAGGACAGCGGATAAGGGTCTGGGCCTGGCTGTCATACCAGACCAGAAGGTGGGGACAATTCTCCTCCAGCAGAGAAAAACACAGGGAGGCAGCGCATTCATAGAAGCTGCTTCTGACGGAAACCTCGGCGGAAGACAGATTCAACTCCAGGAAAAAAAGAACGGAAAATCCATCAGGAAGCCCCTGGCTCCGTACCAGAAGAGCGTTTGTCCTGGCGCTGAGCTTCCAATGTATCTGCCGCAGACGGTCTCCCGGCTGAAAATCCCGGACATCTTTTCCATAAATAAAAGACAGACCAGAAGAAATTTCTTCAAAATCCTGGGTTTCCGGATAAAAATAACGAATATCCTCGCTGATGTCCATAGGCAAGGAATGAAACACAGGATAAAACAGAACCTCAGCAGAGGTATTGGCTGCTTTAGTAAAGCTGAGACCCGGAAGAAAGCTTTGCGGTCTTAACTCCTTTATCCTTACCTGAAATTTCCCGCAATAGGAAGAAAAAAAGCGAAAAGAAAGCATACGCCTGCTGCGGGGAGGCAGGAAGGTCTGCACAAATTTTTTATCCACAGGTTTTGCACTTTGGTCCAGCAGCACAAGCTCTGCCCGAATAGCAGGCAGAGGAAGAATTCCCTGGTTAATAAGCCTGAGGGTCAGAGGCTCCGGTTCTTGCCTTGAGGTGCTTAAAAAGCTTTCCGGAAGCTCTGCTCTTACAAAAAACCTGCAGTAGACAAGCTGAACCAGGCTGATTAGAAGCAGAAGGAGCAAAAAAAGAAAAAGGGTACAGGCAGCCAGGCTTTTATATAAAATCCCCAGATACAGAGAAGCAGTCAGAAGAAGAAGGAAACCAGCGTATACCATGCCATCACCTCCTGTTACCGGAGAGAAGGGGCGTGAGTGTTTTCCAGGATTTCTTCCAGTACAGAGCGGGGCGTAGTGCGGCCAATCTTCGCTCTGGAGTTCAGCAGCAGCCTGTGCATGCACACATCCAGAAATACACTTTTTACGTCACCAGGCGTTACATAGGAGCGGTTTTCCAGATATGCCCCGGCCTGGGCCATACGGGTAAGCGCCAGCGTTCCTCTGGGACTGACGCCCAGCTCCGCCATGGGATGATTTCTGGTAGCCTGTATCAGGGTACCGATATACCGGTAAATTCTGTCATGGACAAAGACCTGCCGTGTTTCCTCCTGCATGGTAAGCACCTGGGAAGCAGTCACTGCAGGCTCTATCAGTTCAATGGTATTTTGGGCAATCCGGCCTTTGATAATGGCAATCTCCTCTTCCATATCCGGGTAGCCCAGGCTGAGACATATGGCAAAGCGGTCCAATTGAGATTGGGGAAGACGCTGGGTGCCTGCAGAACCTGCCGGGTTTTCCGTGGCAATAACAAAAAAAGGACGGGGCAGAGGATGGGTTACGCCGTCTACGCTTACCTGATTTTCCTCCATAACCTCCAACAAGGCAGATTGGGTTCTGGGGGAGGTACGGTTGATTTCGTCTCCTAAAAACAGATTGCACATCACTGCGCCGGGCTGGTAATAAAACTGGCCGGTTTCCTTTCGATACATAGTAAAGCCGGTTAAATCTGCAGGAAGCACGTCCGGAGTAAAGGTAAGCCGGTTTTCTTTCAGGGACATAGCCTTGGCAAAGGCCAGAGCCATGGTGGTTTTTCCCACTCCCGGTATATCCTCTAAAAGAACATGACCGGAGCTTAAAAGGGCCATCATTACTTTTTGTACGCATAATTCCTTGCCGATAACAGCTTTTTGTACCTGGCGGATAGTCTCATGAGCCCAGGAGCTGTGGGTTTGTTTCCGTATATTCATAATAACCTCCTGCAATCTGATAATTAAAAAGGCCTTTAGAAACCTGATATTTCTGAAAATATTATAATCGAAAAAAAGCATTCTGGCAATGAAAGGAGAGAACTACTTCACTTTAAATTGCTAAATTTTTGGTTGACAAAGGAGAAGTCCCGGGCTATTATAAAGGCAGACATGTAGTTTAAAAGAAAGGTCAGTACAGTGCTATGAAGCAGAAAGTTTTCACCGTAGAAAAAAGTGCATACTTTTATTACGGATACCTGGGCTATTTTTACGGCGCAGGCTCTTTCTGCTGTATAAAAGCATCCTGATTTTAGTCTGAGTTCCAGGACTTTAAGCCGGTGTTTGCTGCAGCAGACACCGGCCTTTTGTTTTCACAGGAAGACAAAGCAGAGAAACTTTTAGGTTAAGTGATTCGAATTTGGAGGAAAGTATATGATTTTAGTATTGAAAAATGGCGCAGACCAGAAAAAAGTAGAAGAATTAAAGCAGCAGCTAACAGGAATGGGGCTAAAGCTCCACCTTTCAGACGGTTTAAATACCTCCCTTATCGGGCTTATTGGGGATACCACAGAGGTAGATGAGGAATGGCTGGGGGCTCTGGAGGTAGTGGAAGCTGTAAAGCGAATCAACGAACCCTACAAAAAAGCCAATAAGGCTATGCATCCAATGGATACAGTGGTGGATATAGCGGGAAGAAAAATCGGAGGAGGAAATTTCCAGGTAATCGCAGGCCCCTGTTCTGTAGAAACCAGAGAGCAGATGACAAAGGTTGCTATGGATGTGAAAAATGCCGGGGCAGGACTTTTAAGAGGCGGTGCTTTTAAGCCCAGGACTTCTCCCTACTCCTTCCAGGGACTGGGAGATGAGGGCCTGAAAATGCTTCTGGAGGCAAAAAAAGCCACAGGACTGCCCATTGTCACAGAAATCATGAGCGCTGAACACCTTCCTCTTTTTGAAGAGGTTGACGTTATTCAGGTGGGAACCAGAAATATGCAGAATTTTGAGCTGCTTAAAGAATTAGGGAAAATCCGAAAGCCTATACTGTTAAAGAGAGGCATGGCCAATACCCTGGAAGAGCTTTTGATGAGTGCGGAATATATCATGGCAGGAGGAAACGAACAGGTTATCCTCTGTGAGAGGGGAATCCGTACCTTTGAAACCTCCATGCGCAATACCCTGGATATTTCCGCTATCCCTATGCTGAAATCCAAGACCCACCTTCCGGTAATCGTAGACCCCAGCCATGCGGCGGGAATCCGGTTTATGGTAGAACCTTTAACCATGGCAGCTATTGCAGCCGGGGCAGACGGTGTGATGATAGAGGTACACAACAATCCGGAAAAGGCTCTGTGCGATGGAAAACAGTCCCTTACGCCAGAGAGCTTTTGTCAGCTTATGGAAAAAGTGAAAAAAACAACCGGCTTTTTCCAGAAGAAAATGTAAAAAGGAGTTTTCAATGAAAGCATTAGTTCTAGCAGAAAAACCTTCTGTGGCCCGTGACATTGCCAGAGTTTTAAAATGCAGCAAAAAGCTAAACGGCGCCCTGGAGGGAGACAAATATGTAGTAACCTGGGCCCTGGGGCATCTGGTGACTCTGGCAGACCCGGAGGAATATGACAAAAAATATAAGGAGTGGAAGATAGAGGATTTACCTATGCTTCCCAAGAATATGGAGCTGGTAGTCATCAGACAGACAGCAAAGCAGTATCAGGCAGTGAAGACCCAGCTTTTCAGAAAAGATGTGAGAGAAATTATCATTGCCACAGATGCAGGACGGGAGGGAGAACTGGTAGCCAGATGGATATTGGAAAAAGCCCGCTGCAGTAAACCAATCAAAAGGCTGTGGATTTCATCGGTAACAGATAAGGCTATCCGGGAAGGCTTTGCCCATTTAAGAGACGGGAAGGATTACCAGCCTCTGTATGATGCGGCAGTTTCCCGGGCAGAGGCAGACTGGCTGGTGGGCATTAACGCCACCAGAGCCCTGACCTGTAAGTATAACGCCCAGCTTTCCTGCGGAAGAGTCCAGACCCCCACTTTGGCTATGATTGCTGCCAGAGAAGAAGAAATCCGCAGGTTTAAGCCCCAGGAATATTACGGCCTCAGCCTTCTGGCCCAGGGAATACGGTTTACCTGGCAGGACAAAAAGGGAGGCAGCACCCGTTCTTTTTCCAGAGAAAGATTGGAGAAGATACAGCAGGCGGCGGAGAAAGAATCGCTTGTGATTACCTCTGTGGAAAAGACAGGAAAGAAAACCTATGCTCCAGGCCTTTACGACCTTACGGAACTGCAGAGAGACGCCAATAAAAAATTTGGATTTTCTGCCAAGGAAACCTTGAATATTATGCAGCGGCTTTATGAAAATCATAAGGTTCTTACCTATCCTAGAACAGATTCTCGTTATATTGGGAAAGATATTGTGCCAACTATTCCGGAACGATTAAAGGCCTGTGCCGTAGGCCCTTACCGAAAGCTGGCTGCGCCTCTGTCTGTGAAGCCGGTAAAGGCAGATAAATCCTTTGTGGATGACAAGAAGGTCAGCGACCATCACGCAATCATCCCCACAGAGCAGTTTGTCCAGCTGGAGCATATGAGCAGCGAAGAGAGGAAAATATATGACTTGGTCATCCGACGGTTTTTAAGCGTTCTCTATCCGCCCTTTGAGTATGAACAGACCACCATGAAAGGAGAGGCGGCAGGAGAGATTTTTACGGCTAAGGGAAAAATCGTGAAAAGTATTGGCTGGAAAGCTGCCTATGAAGGAGAGTCTGCCCAGGAAGAGGAGGAAGAGGAGTTCCAGAATCTTCTGGATTTGAAACAGGGCCAGCGGCTGAAAATACAGAATGTCCGGCTGACTGCAGGAAAGACCAAGCCTCCAGCACCTTTTAATGAGGCTACCCTTTTATCTGCCATGGAAAATCCTGTAAAATATATGGAGACAAGAGACGCTAAGGCAGTGAAAACCCTTGGAGAGACAGGAGGCCTGGGAACTGTGGCCACCAGGGCAGATATTATAGATAAGCTGTTCCACACCTTCCTGATGGAAAAGAGAGGAAATGATATTTATATTACCTCCAAGGCCAGGCAGCTTTTAAAGCTGGTTCCGGAGGATTTAAAAAAGCCGGAGCTGACGGCAGACTGGGAGATGAAATTATCCAGAATTGCTCAGGGAAAACTGAAGAAAAACACCTTTTTGTCCGAAATCCGGGATTACACCCAGGAGATAACAAAGGAAATTAAAACCGGAGATGGAAGCTTCCGTCACGACAATCTTACGAACACCAAGTGTCCGGTATGCGGTAAAAGAATGTTGGCAGTAAACGGGAAAAATGCCAAACTTTTGGTATGTCAGGACAGAGCCTGCGGACACAGGGAAACAATTTCCAGAACCACCAACGCCAGATGCCCCAACTGCCACAGGAAAATGGAGCTGTATGTAAAGGGAAAAGAAGATACCTTTGTATGTGTAACCTGCGGATATAAGGAGAAGCTGTCCAGCTTCCAGGCCAGGAGGGAGAAGGAAGGGGCCGGAGTCAGCAAAAGAGATGTGCAGAATTACCTGAATAAGCAGAAAAAAGAGGCCCAGGAACCTATCAATAACAGCTTTGCCCAGGCTCTTGCAAAGCTGAATTTAAAAGAATAAAAGTGTCCCCTCTCCTTTGTTCATAAATTCTTTAGAAAAAATTTCCTTGTCACGGTATCTTGTGGTGTGTTAAGATATTACCAGACTAAAGTGAGAAAACGTGAAAAGGGGGAATCTTATATGGCAGGATTCAATACAAAAGTTACACCTCAGCTTGAAAGACTTACGGAAGTATGTAAGGAACACAGTAAAATAGATATAGACTTATATGGAAAATATGACGTAAAGAGAGGCCTTAGGGATGTAAATGGAAAGGGTGTCCTTGCAGGACTGACACAGATTTCCAACATTGTTTCCAATAAGGTGGTGGACGGCAAGACGGTTCCCTGCGAAGGAGAGTTATACTATAGAGGAATCAATGTAGAAGATTTGACAAAAGGGTTTTTAACAGATAAAAGGTTTGGTTTTGAAGAAACTACATATCTTCTTTTGTTTGGAAAGCTCCCCAATAAAAAGGAGCTGGAAGAGTTCACAGGAATTCTGGCGGCCCAGAGAAGCCTTCCCCGGAATTTTGTAAGAGATGTGATTATGAAAGCTCCCAGCAGGGATATGATGAATACTTTATCAAGAAGCGTTCTCACTCTCTATTCTTATGATTCAGACCCGGAGAATATCGAACTTCCCAATGTCCTTCGTCAATGCATCAATCTTATCAGTGTCTTCCCAATGTTATCTGTATATGGCTATCAGGCCCACAGACATTACAACCTGGGGAAAAGTCTGTATATCCATCATCCGGATAAGCATTTATCCACAGCGGAAAATATTCTGCTCATGCTGAGACCGGATAAAAAGTATACACCTTTTGAGGCTACTATATTGGATTTGGCTCTGGTGCTTCATATGGAGCATGGCGGAGGAAATAACTCTACCTTCACTACCCATGTGGTATCCTCCTCTGGTACAGATACCTATTCAGCCATTGCAGCGGCTCTGGGCTCCTTAAAGGGACCGAAGCACGGCGGCGCTAATATTAAGGTTGTGAGCATGTTCCACGATATGAAGAAACACATCAAGGACATTAACGACGAGGATGAAATCCGGGCTTATCTGGTAAAGCTGCTGCATAAGGAAGCTTTTGACAAGAGAGGCCTTATCTATGGTATGGGCCATGCGGTGTATTCTATCTCTGACCCAAGAGCCCAGATATTCAAGAAATTTGTAAAAAGGCTGGCAGAGGAAAAGGGAAGAAAGAAGGATTATGAGCTGTATGCCAAGATTGAACGCCTTGCACCGGAAGTAATTGCCCAGGAGAGAAGAATCTACAAAGGCGTCAGCGCAAATGTGGACTTTTACAGCGGATTTGTTTACAGTATGCTGGGGCTGCCCCTGGAGCTGTATACACCTATGTTTGCTATTGCCCGTATCGTTGGCTGGAGCGCTCACCGTATGGAAGAGCTTATCAATACGGACAAGATTATCCGTCCCGCATACAAAAATGTACTGGATGAGCAGCCTTATCGTTCTTTAGAGGAACGTCCCCTTTGACTACAAGGGCGGAAGCTGTTATCATAGAGGAAAAAGAGAAAGCAGGAGAGGAAGTCTACAATGCTTGAAAAGTTTTTCCCGGATGAATACTTAAATTCCACTTACGAAATAAATTTCAGAGCCCTCTATGAGCAGGGATACAGAGGACTCATTTTTGATATTGATAATACCCTGGTGCCCCATGGGGCTCCGGCGGACGACAGGGCGGAAGCCTTGTTTTCCCAACTGAAGGAGTTAGGCTTTCAGTGCTGTCTGCTGTCCAACAACCAGCTGAACAGAGTCAGCTCCTTTAATAAAAATATCCAGGTACACTTTATAGAAAACGCCCATAAGCCGGCCAGAAAAAACTATCTCAAAGCCATGAAACTAATGGGAACTAATCTGGAAAACACGATTTTTATCGGAGACCAGCTTTTTACCGATGTGTACGGAGCCAAGCGTACGGGAATGAGGAATATTTTGGTAAAACCCATTCACCCCAAGGAAGAAATACAGATTGTGCTGAAGCGAAAGCTGGAAAAGATTGTACTGTATTTTTACAGGAAAGCGCAAAGAAACCTAAAAAACAGTTGAAAATTGGCTGGATGTATTATAGAATAGGGTACAGCGGAAAAATTGCGGTTTTTCCCCAATGGAGGAAATAAGGAGGAATATCATTATGATATCAGCAGGAGATTTTAAAAACGGTCTCACACTGGAAATTGATGGTAACGTAGTACAGATTATGGAATTCCAGCACGTTAAACCTGGTAAGGGTGCTGCATTCGTTAGAACTAAGTTAAAAAATGTTATCAGCGGCGGAGTAGTTGAGAAGACTTTCCGGCCAACAGAGAAATTCCCTCAGGCACGTATTGAACGTGTTGATATGCAGTATTTATATAATGACGGCGACTTATACAACTTCATGAATAACGAGACATACGACCAGATTGCCATCGACAAAGATACTGTAGGCGATGCTCTGAAATTTGTAAAGGAAAATGAATCCGTAAAGGTATGTTCCTACAACGGAAGCGTATTCGCAATCGAGGCTCCTCTGTTTGTAGAGCTGGAGATTACAGAAACAGAGCCAGGATTTGCAGGAAATACTGCTCAGGGCGCTACAAAGCCGGCTACTGTTGAAACAGGAGCAGTAGTTTATGTTCCTCTGTTTGTAAACCAGGGCGACGTTATCAAAATTGATACAAGAACAGGCGAGTACCTGTCCAGAGTATAAAACACTACGAAAGAGAAAGATGCAGGGCTGTTGCATTTAGAATTTTAAACTTTTCTAATTGCAGCGGCCTGTTTTTCTATTCCCAATCAAATCTTTTTTATCTTTGTGTATTCACACAGACTGTTTCTTTCGGAAATCCCAAAACGCATATTATAGCGCCGGATACTTTTTTTTTGGCGCATTAATATAATATTTAAAATGGAAAAAGGAGGAGTGCCTATGGGATATGGGACATTCAAAAAAGAGCTTCTCAGACTTTTGCAGAGAAAGGCAAAGGGAACAAAGGTATCTGTTCAGAAGCTGGAAAAAAATAACGGAGTGGTAAAGGAGGTCCTGGTTTTCAAAGGGGACAAGGAAAGAATGGCTCCGGCCATATACCTGGAGGAGGTATACCAGAGAATCTGTGAAAGCGGCCTGTCCCTGGAAACAGCGGCGGAGGAGCTTTTAGAGAGAAATGAAAGGCAGAGGTTAGAAGACAAGGCTGTGCCGGACTGTTTTGAGAACTATCAGGCAGCCAGAAGAAGGGTTTATTACAAGCTGATTAACTATGAGATGAACCGTGGACTTTTGGACAGGATTCCCCATTTCCCTTTCCTGGACCTGGCGGTGGTTTTTTACTACAGAATTGAAAACGGTCCTTTGTCCGGCGCCACTATGCTGATTCATAACTGCAATCTGGAGGCCTGGAATATTAACGTCAGCAATTTGATGGAAGACGCAGTGAAGAATACCAGCAGAAAAATGCCTTACACCCTGAAAGGAATGGACGCTCTTATACGGGAGCTGGCAGAAGAGGGTGAGGAGACTCTTCCCAGGGCGGACGAGCTGATGTATGTGCTGACCAATGAGGAAAAATATTTTGGTGCGGCAACACTCCTCTATCCACATGTTCTTAGTCATATCGGCAAAATCCTGAGACAGGATTTCTATGTACTGCCCAGCAGTATTCATGAATGTATTCTGGTTCCCAATCGGGGGCAGTATTCCAAAGAAGACTTGCAGCAGATGGTAAAAGATGTAAATAACAGCCAGGTGGAAGAGGAAGAGATTCTATCCTACCAGGTATATTACTATGACAGAGAGAAAGAAAAACTAATTCTCTGATACAGTGGGGAATACTGCTCGATTTTCAGGGAAAAAAGAGCAGTATTTCCCAAAAAGCTTTCAAAATCTAAGGAAAATTGGTAAAGGCTTTACAACCGGAAAAAAGTGTGGTATTATATTCAAGATGTAAGAAACACATGCACCCGTAGCTCAGGGGATAGAGCAGTGGTTTCCGGTACCATGTGTCGGGGGTTCGAATCCCTCCGGGTGTGTTTTATGCTTTGGGGAGAGCATGGAGTAAGGGAATATAAGGAGGACAGGTATGTTAGACGATTTCAGAGAATGGCTCTCAGATAATCTGAGGTATATTCTTCTGGGTCTGGCGATTCTGGTCGTTCTGGTAATCTTGTTTTTCGGTGCCAGGGCTCTTATGGGAGTCTTTGGTGATGATAAGGACAAGCAGCCGGAGACAAAGACAGAACAAACGGATAATTCTTCTGATTCCGAAACAAAAGAGGAAGAGCAGCAGGCGGAGGATACCGATAAGAATGCGCTTCAGAAGGATGCGAACCCTGAAGTAACTGCCTTGATTGAGTCATTTTATACGGCATGGGGCCAGAAAGACACCGGAAAAATGAAGGAGCTGACTGATAATTTCAGCACTACGGATGAGGCTAAGGTTATGAATGCCTCTTACATTGAGAGCTATGAAAATGTTCAGGTCTATACCAAACAAGGATTGGATGAGAACAGTTATGTAGTATTTGCATCCTATGATTTGAAATTTAAGGATGTAGAGACCTTGGCTCCCGGATTGTCAGAGCTGTATGTGGTGAAGGACAGCAGCGGTCAGTATAAGATTCATAATGATGACAATGACCAGGAAGTCCAGGAATGTATTGAAAAAACCCGCCAGGAGCAGGATGTAATGGATTTAATTGCCCAGGAGGAGGACAGATATAATGAGGCTTTGGCTTCAGATGCCAGCCTGAAAACGTATCTTGACCAGCTGGGAACAGAGACGAATACAGCGCTTATGGCAGACGACGGAGATATGCTTACAGCTAAGGAGTCCTGCAACGTAAGAGCAGAAGCCAATACAAGTTCCCAGGTTTTGGGAAGATTGGCAGCAGGTGAACAGGTAAAGAAGCTGGAGAACGCAGCGGATAATTGGATTAAAGTAGAATATAAGGGCCAGGAAGCCTATGTATTCGGAGAATTACTTCAGTAAGAATAGCCGGAGACACACTGTAACAGAACAGGTGTCTCCGGTTTCTGTATTTACAGAAAGGTTTCGTATGTAATAGTTGACGTTACAACGGTGTGATGCTATAATGAGAAAACAAATTTCAGGAGGCGTATCTTATGCAGATTTCAAGCAGGTTTACTATTGCCATTCATATATTCGCATGTATTGAAACTTACAAAGGGGAGTACAAGCTGACCAGCGAATTTCTGGCCGCCAGCGTCAATGTAAACCCGGTAGTTATTCGCCGTCTTTTGCAGCAGCTAAAAGGGGCGGGACTGATTACTGTTGCAAGAGGCAGCGGAGGTGCAGCTTTAGCCAGGCCCTCTGAGGAAATTACCTTTTTAGATGTTTATCATGCAGTAGAATGTGTAGAGAAAGGTGAATTATTCCATTTTCATGAAAATCCCAATCCTAAATGTGCAGTAGGACGGAATATCCATAACGTGCTGGATGAAAAGTTGGTTCGTATCCAGAGAGCTATGGAAGAAGAGATGGAGCAGATTACAATTGCAGATGTGATAAAGGACACCAAGGGGTATATAGAAAAAGAAGGTTTGTCCTAAAGCAATAGTTTCTTATGCAATTGCTTGAGTTTTATATGTGAGCTAAGCCGGCGGTGATGATTCCGTCGGCTTTATTCTTGTTCTATAGGAAAATTCTTTGAATTTCCTATAGAACAAAAAGCCTGCCGGGCAGGAACGCACTGCGGTGGAGAGGAGTTATGTCGCTAAAGCGACCCAACCAGAGAGTGTATCTTTTATAAAAACAGTGAGATTGCACAATATACTAATAATACTGCCATAATAAGATTAACGGCCTTCGTATGTCTGGCAAAAAATTTGCAAAATATGGAGCCGAATAATGCCCATACAAAAGACCCTGAAGCGCCTATGACGGTTAATACAAATGTAAATCCAATCAATGAGATTGCTGAATGGTATACAGGCAATATGTATAGTGACATAGTGGTGATGGCATAAATATAAATCTTTGGATTCATAAATTGTAAAACCATACCTGCAAAGAAACTTGCTGTTTTTTCATTTTCTATCTCCAAATCAGAATGTGACTTCCATATTTTCCACGCCAGGTACAACATATACGCAGCTCCCAAAATTTGCATGAAAAACTTGATTTTGGGAAGTGCAGAATACAGGACCGAACTGAATAATGTACACACACTCATAACGATGAAAAAGCCTGCTGTAATGCCTAAATTAAATTTAAAACTTTTCTTAAATCCTAAACGTGCCGCATTGCTCATAGACAGCAGATTGTTTGCGCCGGGTGTATAAGCGGTAATAAAACAATAAATGAAAAAATCAGTTATAGGGAACATTTTATTTCCTCCTGCTGGGCCCCTTTACAATTCAAAAGGGAAAACATATAATAGTATAAATGTATGGCACCCTCTCTGTACAAGTGGTGTTTGACCGCTTGTACACTGAAGGTAATGTGTATTATGTAGATTTGTACAATATAATAATACAATTGTATTACTATATTGTCAATAGCGAGAGGTGATTTCTTGGATACAATGAATTTAATTGTTGCAAAAAATATCAAACGGCTTCGGGAAGAGCGGAATTTAAGTATGGACGAGCTTGCAAAACTAAGCGGAGTCAGCAAAAGTATGTTGGCTCGGGTAGAGCGTGGCGACGGGAACCCAACACTTTCTACCCTGTGGAAATTATCAAATGGTATGAAAGTACCTTTTGACGCTTTGACTGTACGTCCCAAAGCTCCCTATGAAATCGTAAAAACATCTGAAATACAGCCTTTGTTAGAAGATGAGGGTAAAGTAAAAAATTATTCTATTTTCCCAGACGATGAAAACCGAAGGTTTGCAGTATATTACCTGGAGTTAGCCCCGGAAAGCTATTGGCAGTCAGAACCCCATCTTCGGGGAACTACAGAATTTATTACTGTTTTCGACGGAACTATTGAAATCATAGCCGATGGTCAGTGCTTTACCGTTGCTAAAGGCGAAAGTATCAGGTTTAAGGGAGATACCATTCATTCTTACCAAAATACAGGTACGGAAACCGCTGTTTTGCACATGATTTTATATAATCCTTAAATAGATAAAGGAGCCATAAGAAGCTGTCGCATTAAGTAAGATACGAGAATATTTATACACTTTGTTCCCGCAAGCAATGAGCCAAGCGGGCATGCTTGCATGTCCATTTGGCGGTGCTGTGTGCCGGTGGCACGGGCTTAGCACCCACCGAAGTGGAACGTAGACCTGCTGCGATGGTCAAATACCCCGATATTTGCATCGGGGTATTTGACTGCTCAGGCTGCGTGGCTTTGAGTCTAAGGCCTCATAGCTATGAATTTTCATTCTGCAAGGCGGAGGAATGAGGCGTAGCGGTGGCTACGTCGATTGACGACAACGCAGCAGATGGAAATTCAGGCAAGTTATTTGTTGAAATGTGAACGTGTCAGTACAGTAGTATATGTTTAATGCAGCGGCTTCTTATTTTTTGAAATTTTAATTGTAACTATTGACATTACAACGAAGAAGTGCTATTCTCTTATTGTAACAACAATTATTACATCAATAAAAAGCCGGCATTTGTTGATGAAAATCAAAAGTATAGTTATGGAGGAAAGTATGATGAAGAGAGTAGTAGAATTTTTACAGGCAAATCCAGTACAGTATTTGGCAACCGTAGGAAGAGACGGAAAGGCAAAGTGCCGTCCTTTTATGTTTGCTGCGGAGTATGACGGAAGGCTTTGGTTCTGTACCAATAACACCAAAGAGGTCTATAAGGATTTACAAGAGAATCCCAATGCAGAGGTATCTGTATCAAGCCCTTCCTATGAATGGATTCGCCTCCGGGGCAAGGCTGTTTTTGAAAATAATAAGACAGTAAAAGAAATCTGTATCCAGAATCCCATTGTAAAAGGACAGTATCAGGAGGCTTCCAATCCTATTTTTGAAGTATTTTATCTGGAGGATGCCCACGGAGTTATCTGTGACTTTTCCGGTAACCCGCCTTACGAATTTTAAAACCATATACAGCAAAAGGGGTAGGAAAGATGCCCGGTGACGGCATGGCCGCTGTCACCGGGTATTTTGGAATAAGGAGAAGATATGAGTAGAAAAGAGATTTCTGTGAGAAAAGCAGTATTTCTGTATTTCCCTTTAATTTGATAAAGCATGGCGTTACATCGGTCCTGACATACCTTATTTATAAACGGGCAGGAAAAACCCTGAGCAATATGATTGCTCCTAAGTTGAAAGCTGAAAGAGCATAGTTAGCAAGCAGGAGGCAGATTATGGAATATTCATGGAGAAGGAAACCGGAGCCGGTTCCAACAAAAGAGATAAAAGAGATAGAAACAGCGGATGTTGTTATCATAGGGGCAGGACACGGAGGAACTTGTGGGGCCCGTGCTGCTGCGGAGCAGGGAGCAAGGGTTCTTGTCCTGGAGCAACAGCCCAGGGACAAACAGTTTATTTTAGGTATCGGAGAAATCGGGCATATCAATTCCCAATGGCAGAAAAGACATGGGGTTCCCACAGTGAATGTGGAAGAATTTGTACAGGATTGGCAGAGGCGCACCAATAACCGCTCTGATTACAGGCTGATTCGTACTTATGCGGAAAAATGCGGGGAATGCTTTGACTGGTTTATCCAGCCTCTGAGTCAGGAGGAGCAGGACAAGATACATCCTATGCTGACACCCCAAAGTCCTAATTTCCCCGATACACTTAACGGGCTTCGGGCATATTCCGGCGCAGCCAATATGGGAATAGCTTTGCAGAATAAAGCGGTTAAAGCTAATCAAAGATTAGCGGAGCAACAGGGAGCAAGATTTCTTTTTGGAGTGAAGGCTTGCCAGCTGGTTAAGGAAGGAGGACGAGTCACCGGAGTAGTGGCACAAAAAGCAGACGGAACTTATATTTTGTGCAAGGCAAAGAAAGGCGTACTGCTGGCAGCAGGGGATTATAGTAGGAATAAAGAAATGTGCCGGGAGCTTCTGGCAGAGGCCAGTGATTTGATTGATGAAGGAGACTGGAGCGGTCATGGCTGGGACGGCAGCGGTATTCGCATGGGTATGTGGGCAGGAGGCAGATTGGAGCCACGTTCTCACGGAGCTATGGGCGGCAATTACTCTTTTCCTGGCTTTGACCTTATAGGTTCAACGGCAGTTCTCCGTGTGAATAAACATGGTAAGCGGTATTCGGACGAAGGCTTCGGGACGCATATCCTTGCAGCGCTGGCAGGTTCAAAACAGCCTAACGGAATGCTTTGGGGTATATTTGACAGCAATATTTTAGACCAGGTAACCTATCAGGCCCCATGTCATGCTGTCTTTGACTACACAGACCCGGAAAGGGTAAAGGCATTGGAGGAAGCCTTGGAAAAAGCCCGGAACAATAAAGGGAAAAAGGCGATAACCCAGGATACAGCAGGATACCGGCGGCCCTTGTGTTGCAGGGATTCCCTGGAAGAGCTGTCGGAAGTATTGTTTGAAACCAAGAAGGAAAGGAAGGCATTTTTAGAAGAGGTTCAACGATACAATCAGCTTTGCCATAAAGGAAAAGACCAGGATTTCGGAAAAGATTCCCATCTGTTGTATCCAATAGAGAAGCCTCCTTTTTATGCCTGCGGTCAGAGGAAGGACAGCTGCCAGCCTTCCGGCCAGTCTCTGAAACTGCTTGTGACAGTAAACGGCTTGCTGATAGACCATCACCAGCAGGTGCTGGACGAAAGTTTTGAACCTATACCGGGACTATTTGCCACAGGAAACTGCAGTGGTTGCCGGTTTGGATTTCAGTATACAACTTCGGTTCCAGGACAGAGTATCAGTATGGCCCAGACCTTAGGCAGGGAAGCGGGAAAATATATTGCATTGCAGAAGGAGGAAGCGTAATATGAAGAAAAATGATTATCTGCACATGCTGGTGGATGAGTTCCATTCTGCTGTGGTAGCTACCACAGGAAAAGACGGACATCCCCAGACCCGTGTGATTGATATGATGCTGTGGGATAGCAGAGGTGTATATTTCCTGACGGCCAAGGGAAAAGAGTTTTATGACCAGCTTATGGACCAAGAGTTTGTAGCTTTGTCTGCAGCAAAGGATAAGAAAGCTATTTCTCTTCGGGGTAAGATTAAAAATATAGGGAAAGAAAAGCTGGATGAAATCTTTGAAAAAAATCCCTACATGAAGGAAATTTATCCAGGCAATACACAGACTCCCTTGGAGGTGTTCTGCCTTTACCAGGGACAGGGAGAGTATTTTGACATCAGTATTCCCTCCCGGGTAAGGAGAGAAAGTTTTGCTATGGGTCAGGCTTCTCAAATAGAAACAGGATATTTTGTCGGCAGGGGCTGTATCGGCTGTAAGCTGTGCTATTCTGTATGTCCTCAAAAATGCATAGATATATCTGGAGGCACAGCGGTTATTCGCCAGGAACAGTGCCTGCACTGCGGCCAGTGTGCGGAAATCTGTCCGGAACAGATAATCGAAAGGAGAGGGTAGTTTATGACTCAGGAAGAAAGAAGAAGGTATTTGATACAGGCTCTCCTTGCAGAGCAGCCGGAATATAGAAATTTAGAAATCCCCCAGGGAGAAGCAGAGCAAAAGCGTCTTTTAAGAGCTTTGTTCAACATCCGTATGCCCGGAGACGTGACCCCGGAATTTTTAGAAATTCAGAATGCCTACCTGCAAAAGGAATTAGAGGCAAAGGGAATAACAGATTATAAAACTCTGGAGCCTGTTTCCCCGGGCCTTTATCTCTGGAAAGGAGATATTACCACATTGAAATGCGGCGCAATAGTAAATGCCGCAAACAGTCAAATGCTGGGATGCTTTTGTCCAAATCACGGCTGTATCGACAATGCTATCCACACTTATGCAGGTGTCCGGCTTCGGTCTGCCTGTTGGGAACTTATGAGGGCTCAGGGAAGGGAAGAACCTACAGGACAGGCGAAGCTTACTCCGGCTTTCAACCTGCCCAGCCAGTATGTTATCCATACAGTGGGACCTATTGTCAGAGGAAGACTGACCCAAAGTGACAGAGAGCTGTTGTCCTCCTGCTATTGCTCTTGCCTGGAGCTTGCAAGAGAGAAGGGCATTAAAAGTATTGCCTTTTGCTGCATTTCTACAGGAGAGTTTCATTTTCCCAATCAAGAAGCAGCGGAAATTGCAGTAAAAACAGTGAAAGAATTCCGTAAGAATAACCCGGATATGGAGGTGATTTTTAATGTTTTTAAGGAAGCCGATTATGAAATCTACCGAAAACATCTCTGAAAGTATAGAAAGATTAAAAAAAGAACTGGAAACAGCAGAAGTTATTGTGATTGGAGCCGGAGCCGGACTGTCCTCGGCAGCTGGTTTTCTGTATTCGGGACAACGATTTGATACCTGGTTTTGGGATTTTCGTGAGAAATACGGGATTCGTGATATGTATTCCGGAGGATTTTATCCCTACGATACTCTGGAGGAATATTGGGCCTGGTGGTCCAGGCATATTTATGGAAATCGATATACCAATGGGCCAAAAGATGTTTACCAACGCCTGTTAGAGATGGTAAAAGATAAAGATTATTTTGTGCTGACTACCAATGTGGACCATTGTTTTCAGAAAGCGGGATTTGATAAGAACAGGCTGTTTTATACTCAGGGAGATTATGGACTGTGGCAATGCAGCGGACCCTGCCATGAGAGAACCTATGACAATGAGAATGCGGTAAAGGATATGCTGAAAGCCCAGGGCTTTGTATTGGATAGCAGGGGGCAGGTATGTGAGCCTGTAAAAGAAAACAGACAGAATATACAGATGAGAATTCCCGACGGACTGGTTCCCCATTGTCCAAAATGCGGAAAGCCTATGACTATGAACCTTCGCTGCGATGATACCTTTGTCCAGGATGAGGGGTGGTATCGGGCTTCTGAAAGATATGGAGATTTTATACGCCGCCATAAGAAGGGACATATTTTATTTCTGGAGCTGGGGGTAGGACAAAACACCCCGGGGATTATCAAGTATCCGTTCTGGCAGATGGCTTATCAGAATCCTAAGGCAGTGTACACTTGTATAAATGCCGGGGAAACCTATGCTCCACCAGAGATAAAGGAACGCTCCATTTGTATTGATGGGGATATTGGAGAGGTATTGGAGAACCTGTACTTGAATTCGCTTTGTTCGCAATGACGGATGGGAAGGATTCTAAGACAGCATTCCAGCTTGTTTTTAAGCTGCTTTTTTCCTGAACGGTCAAATCCTTAAAATGTTTCTGGAAACGAGGTGTAAACGTAAACTCATATGCCATTAATCCGCCTTCAATTTGTCAAACAGAGCATCCACGCTATCAAAGACAGGCTGTTCTCCGGATGCAATTTTTGCTTTGACGTTGTCAAGTTCTTCCCGGAGTACATCCCGGGGATTATCAAGTATCCGTTCTGGCAGATGACCTATCAGAATTCGAAAGAATGTGTGCTTTTCATATTACCGAAAATGAGTTAGATAGCAGACAAGTGTTGTCTGTTATAGAAAAATATAGTGAAGCCTTGGAGTTGTTGGATTCTTATGACCATCAGAATATGCAACGCCCTTCCGGCAGTCAGGCAAAATATGTCCTTACATATGAGGAATGTAAAAATGTCATTGCGAGAATGAGATTTGGAAATGAATCTGAGTTATTTGGAAGGGAAAAAGATGATTCTTTTGCCGGGAGCATCGGAAATATTTATCAATCTTTTGCGGAGGAAGGTTAATGATTTTGCTTCGTTCTACTCATTCTAACCATTTTATTGACGAGAATGGTTAGAATGAGTAGAATAATCAGACATATTCCACCTTTGAGAAGCTATATCGTATTGACAGACAGGGTTATCCTGAAACTGCTGCAAGGGAGGTCCTATGTGTAATAGGATTATTTTTCAGTTTCCTGCCTGTTGGATAGCTGTGGTGTCCAGACTTCCGTCCTCCTTTAAAAAGTAGGAGACACCGTCTATGGTTATCCAGCCGGTAGCCATGCTGCCGTCTTTATTAAAGTAATATTGCTTGTCTCCGATTTTTCTCCAGCCAGTCATAAGCTGTTTGTTGGCCAGATAATATTTCTTTCCGTTGCTTTCCACCCAGCCTTCCTGTAAAACGCCGTCTGCAGTCAGAAAATACCATTTTCCCTGGTTCTCAAACAGACCGGTTACAGAGCTGCCGTCTGAAGCAATGAAGTACCATTTATCACCCTGCTGCATCCAACCGGAACTTCCTACAATTCCCTCTTCTGAGAGATAATATTGTTTGCCGTCTACAGTTATCCAGCCCTTGGCCTCTTTGCCGTCAGAGCCTACATAGTGGCGTTGTCCTCCTTCGTCTATCCAGGCGTTGGTGGCTTTAGCCCCGTCTGCATCCATATAATAACGGTCTGAGCCGCTGGAAATCCATCCCGTAGCCATGGTGCCGTCTTCCCGGAAGAAATAGGTTTTTCCGTCAATATCCCGGAAGCCTGTGGAGATAGTTCCTGTTTCATCCAGATAATATTTTTTACCGTCTTTTTCCGCCCAGCCGGGAGATACGGAGCCGTCCTCGTTTAAAAGGTGCTGCTTGCCTTCAATCTCTGTTAAGCCGGAGGCCATTACTCCGGTAGAGGAAAAATAATATTTTTTTCCTTCAATATCTGTCCATCCGATGGCAGGGGAGCCGTTTTCATCCAGATAGTATTTTCCGCTGTCATCCTCAAACCATCCGGTTTCCGGAGTTCCGTCAGGATTCCGGTAGTAGAGCTGCCCCATTTCCTGAACCCATCCTGTTTTCACATATCCTGCAGAATCAAAATAATAAGTGATGCCGTCGATTTCCTGGCTTTCCTCCCGGTTAATAGAGCCGTCATGATATACAAACCGTCTTCCTTTGGCATCATATATCCAATGGTCTTCCTTTTGGGCCTCTTTTTTGTTCTCATAAGCAATTACATAATTTTTGGCCATTCCCATGACATAAGTGGGAGCAATGAGAAAAAGAAAACCAAGGAGAATGATTCCCAGAGTGAGAAAAATACCCTTTACCGTAAATTTCATAGCGTGTCCTCTTTAGGCCCTGCAGCTATGTGCTGCAAAAGGGCTTTTTGTATTTTTATGATTACGGGTCTATTATACCTTGAATGAGAGGAAAATAGCAAGACAAGTCGAAAGAATTATGTTACAATATGTAACAGTTCAGCCTAGGTCTGCGCACTTGCTGCGCTGACCGTAAGAACATGATTCAGGAGGCAAAATCCCATCGCCGTAGGCGATTTTGCATGGATTTTGCCTGTAACGGTTCAGCAAGGCTGAACTGTTACTACAATATGATTCAGTTGTTACTGTTCGCACAGCAGCCCGACACTTGCTGTGGGGCTGCGTAAGAACATGATTCAGGTGTGAGCAGGCCCCTTTTGCGAAGCAAAACTTTAAATGGGCCTGCGAATGTTACTGTTTACGAGATA
>NHCFR01400__coassemble_516_pt1 | contig 39766 bp, 32 predicted proteins | sample NHCFR01400__metabat2_high_PE_048 | metagenome-assembled genome bin NHCFR01400
CTGCTGAGGAATATGGAATTCTTTCTGCAAATAATCCGACACCTCCCGGTCTATCACTAGCTCGCCTCCTAAAATATTTTTCATCACCTGGTCCAGGCCTCCGATTTTTTCCGGCTTTTTTCTGCGGCTGTTTTTTAGTTCGGCCTTAATACGGGCTATGGCTTCGGAAAAATCTCCCAGGACAATAGGCTTTAACAGATACTCTGTAACACCCATCCGCATAGCGGTCCTGGCATATTCAAATTCTGAATAAGCAGACAGCACAATGGCTTTGGCCTGGCATCCTTCCCCATACAAAGTTTCCAGCATCTGCAGGCCATCCATCACCGGCATACGCACGTCTGTAATGATAATGTCCGGGTTCTCCCTCCGAACAACCTCCAGGCCTTTTTCTCCGTTCTCTGCTTCTCCCACTATTTGATTTTCCTTATCTAATTTTGGCAAAAGTCTGCGAATCCCTTCCCGGATGCGTATCTCATCCTCCACAATCACAAATCTCATGTCCTTCCTTCTCCTCCAAGTATTTTGGGTATAAAGATGCAAACTCTGGTATATTCTCCCAGCCTGCTCTCAATCTCTACAGAAGCTTTATCTCCATAGTACATCTTAATCCTGGTTATGGCATTTTCCATACCAATGCAGCTTTTCTCCTGGCTCTCAGGATAAATTCCCCGGTTTATCATATCTACCATATCCTGGGATATTCCGGTTCCGTTATCCCAAATCAAAATCCGCAGTTTATCATCCACCGGCTCCAGCCTAACCTTCAGAATATACGTTTCTTTTACTGCTTTGAAGCCATGATAAATAGCGTTTTCCACAAAAGGCTGGAAAAGCAGTTTGTGTATCCTCCAATCCAAGACTTCGGAATCCGCATAAATCTCACAGGCAAAGGTATTTTTCAAACGGGTCTGCTGCAGAAACAGATATTGTTTCAGCCACTCCATTTCCCTGCTGACTCTGACTTCACCATTGCTGTTATCAATCCCATACCGGAGGATTCCCGCCAGAGAGGTAATAGAATTGCTGATTTCATACTGGTCTCTGTCAATGGCCATCCAGTTAATGGTATCCAGAGTATTGTACAAAAAGTGGGGATTTATCTGGGCCTCCAAAGCGGCAATCTCGGCTTTTCTTTGCTTCTCTCCGGCCTCCTTCTCTTTCACTGCCGCCCGTTCCAGTTCGCCCATCATCTGGTTAAACTGATTCTCAATAATCTGGATTTCTGTAGGGGTTTGGGGGTCAATAGTCGTGCGGACAGAAAGTCTTCCTCCCTGGGCAGCCTTCATAGTTCCCACCAGTCTGTTGATAGACCCCATAAGATTTCTGGTCATGGTAATAATCAGCAGCAGCAGAACTAAAGCCGTTACTCCTAATACTAAAAGCATGATTCTTTGCTGATTATCCAATCTGGTATGTAACTCCTCCTGGTTGGAAACCTGGACAATATCCACCCCAAACGCTTCGTCATATCTTAGATTTACAGCAGCCTGCCGGAATCTGTCTCCTTTGTTTTTCTGCAGAAACTCCTCATATTGTGCCTTTCTCTCCTGAGTATCTCCGGACCAGTTGATTATCCTCTTTCCTAAAAGCTCCTTATCCGGACCTGAAAATAGCTTTCCTTCTTTATCCACCATAAATTTATAGCTGTTTTCGTTATCATCACTGGCACACATTTCCTGAAGCATAGTTTCGTCCACACTGACAATGACTACTCCTAAAGGTTTATCCACATTTTGATAATCAATAATCCTATGTCCCAGGTGAAACAGATAATATCTCTTAGAGGCATAGACCCCGGCCTGTCTGGTTGGAAGTATACTCGTCTCGTTATCTTCAGAAATATAGTCATATATTTCCCTGCTGCTCATTTCCATATTTCCCATCCAGGAAGTCTTTGTAGAAGACCCAGTTAAAAGGTCATAAAAAACAATTTGACCGCTTTCCGTGATAATGGTAATACATTTAATATGCTCTTTGGTGTAAAACATACCTCTGAGTGTACGCCTAAGCTGCCCCGTGGTCACCGCAATCTCTTTGTTTTGATTTATGTTGTCCACCATATCCACAATGTCATCATTCATATATATTTGATATAAAATGTCTTCATAGGAGCCTACCCATACATCCAGGCTGCTTTGAGTCTGAGCCAGATTTGCCCTCATCAGCTCCTCTACATTTTCTCTTACAATACCGGACGTATTTAAATATGAAAATAAAATCAGCAGTACAGACGGCAGAAGAGCCGTCACCAAAAACACACTAAGCATCTTTCCTTTTAAGCTTTTCCAGGAAAGACCGGATATAAAATTTTTCACAGAATCCCCCCATTATTATTGATAGTAAGTAATATACCATTTCCCAATATGTTTTTTAAGTGGAAAAACACAAAAAAAGGGGGAGCTTTCTAAACTCATCTATGAAGCATATAGAAGCTATTATATGAATTGAAATAAAAATCCCCCAAAGGCTGATTGATTCTCAAACCTTGGGGGATACTCTCTGCTTTATTTTTCCTTGTTTGCGGCAATAAAAAAAAGCGCAAGACGGGACTCGAACCCGCGGCCTCGACCTTGGCAAGGTCGCACTCCACCAACTGAGCCACTCGCGCATTTCTCTGTGTTCTGCTGAACACAAGACATATAATACTATAGAAAAATCCTTCTGTCAATATTTTTTTCATAATTATTTCTTATTATTTCAAGTCTATTTATAGAAATTTCTTATTCATTTAACAAATCTTCCAGTGTACTGGCATGTTCATTTTCAGCACAACGACGCAGAATGAATTTTCATTCTGCAAGGCGGAGGAATGAGGCGTAGCGGTGGCTACGTCGATTGACGACAACGCAGCAGATGGAAATTCAGGCAAGTCATTTGCTAAAATATGAACGTGTCAGTACACTAGTCTTAGCTGGGGCTCTTTTAAGGATTTCATCTTCCGCACAGTCACAGTATCTCCCTGCTCCAGGTTTCCGCAGAGAAGGGGTGAATTTACATGATAGCGTCTGCGGCGCTGCTGCACTGCTTCCCTGTTCTCATTGGCATAACAATACCTGCAGCCATTGAGACAGGTATCATAGGCGCCTACCTCTATGCTTTCCATACATCCGCAGGCAGGCCTCTGGTTTCTGTCCTTGCTGCCCTTCAGCCTACAGCCCAGGATTCTCTCTATAAGAGCCTTGTCAATGCAGCTTCCGTGAGAAATACCTAAGGATTGAAAATCCAGCTCTTCCCCACAGGTCTCCAGGACAAGCCCCATATTCTCTGCCTTCTCTTTTAGCTTCTCAGCCAGGAAGTACATTTCTTCTCTTTCCATATGCCGAATATTCAGCCCTTTTATATTTCTTTCTGTCTTTCCGTAAAAGTCCAGAAAACTAATGACACATTTTTCCGTATAATCCTTTAACTGCCTTCCTGTTTCTTCAAAGGTGTTCACATGCCAGGCAGGTGAATAAGAAGGGTTTAAGAAAATAGGGTCATATCTCCATATGACCCGCTCTTTTCCGATTCTCCGGGACAACTCCTGAAACAGAGAAATCAGCCTCCACTTATCCGGAAGCCCTGGCTCTATTTCCTTCCCGTATCCGGTCAGGGTAAACTGCACATAGAAAGGGTAGTCCTTTATTTCTTCCATTTTTTCCAGCATGGGGCTCGGATTTTTGGTCCAAAACACCATACAGTCCACTGTCTCCGGAGAAACCTCTATTTTGCTAACCTGATGAGGATTCATGGGGTTTTTCACATACAGATACCCTTCCTTCACCCGGTTTAAAAACCAGTCCCAATAGCAGGCAGGAATATCTGTCCTTCTGCTGACACTTAAAATCATAAACTCTGTCCCTCAAAGTCTTCCGGTGTCACATCTATTTTCTCATCTTTATAAAAGTAGATTTTATCCCTCTCACCGATTTCCCGCAGCACCCGGCAGGGACTGCCCACAGCCACCACATTGGCCGGTAAATCCTTAGTCACTACGCTGCCGGCGCCTATGACTGTATTTTCCCCTACTGTCACTCCTGGGAGTATCATTGCTCCGGCTCCAATCCATACATTGTCTCCGATATGTACCGGCTTGTTAAACTGGATACCTTTTTTTCGCAAAGAAGGCTCCACCGGATGTCCCGCTGTGGCAATGGTCACGTTTGGCCCTATCATCACATGGTTTCCGATAAACACCTCTCCATCGTCCACCACCGTAAAATTAAAGTTGGCATATACAGAATTTCCCATGTGGATATGATGACCACTCCAGTTTGCATAAAAAGGCGGCTGGATATAACAGTTCTCTCCACAGGAGGCGAACATTTTTTTCATCAGTTCATCCCGCTTTTCCACTGCACTGGAAGGCAGGGCGTTAAATTCCCCCAGCAAATCCAGATAAGGAAACTGTTCATCCATAATCTCTTTGTCGCCTGGGTCGTAAAGCATTCCCGCCATCATTCTTTCTTTCTGTGTCATAATAAAAACCTCCTACTTTCCTTCTAATCCTCATAAACTTCTCATACACTGAGGATACCCTCTCTGAATAAGGGCAAACACGCCTCAAACCATGGTATTTTTGTACTCTGCTGTATTATCCTTATACACCTCCGGGCAGGAATACACCTGGTCTTCCAGAAAATCTGCAATCCTTTTGCCGCTGTCCCCCTTGATACAAGCTTTTTGGGCCTTTTTCATGGCCTCCACTCGCTCCTTATCATCCAAAAGCCGAATTCCTTCTCTCACCTGTGCCTCCGTTGTTCTTGGTGCCAGGGACATACCTTGTCTCACAAAAAAACGGCGGTTAGCACTTTCACATCCCGGAATAGGGGCCGTATGGATAATAGGAATTCCCGAAACCGCCGCCTCTGTGGAAGTCAGACCTCCCGGCTTGGTATAAATAATATCGCAGGCCTTCATATAAACTTCCATCTGGTTGGTTTTTCCGATGATATACAAATTTTCTCTGTCCTTGTATTTCTTTTTCAGACCCAGGAAAATTTTTTTATTGCTCCCACACACAACGGCAACAGCATAATCCTCCCCTGCCTGTTCCAATAGTTTTTCTGTAAGCCTTTCCAAATCTCCGGCTCCCATGCTCCCGCCCATAAGCAGGCAGATTTTCCTGTCTTTCGGAAAATTCAGATACACCCTGGCCTTTTCCTTATCCGCCCTTTGCCGGAACCGGCGGCTTACGGGAATTCCCAAAGGAACCAGCTTCTCCTTCGGTATCCCTCGCTTTACACAGCTCTTTATCAGTTCTTCATGAGGCACTATATAGTAATCACACTCTGTTTCTTCCCAAAAAGGAATACAGGTATAATCCGTCATGATAGCTACAGTGAGTGGCAGCTTCGCCCCTTTTCTTTTCATATAGGTTATGGTTTCTGCCGGGTACAAATGAGGCATTAGAATAGCGTCAAACTGCTCCTCTTCCAAATAAGCTTCCATATATTTTCCCATTTTTGAGTTTACATAATATACCGGCGATTTTCTGGTAATTCTGCTGACTACCATCCCCAGCTGATATACTGCTCCAAAAACATGGGGCATTTTTTTCACCGTATTCACATATATATCTCCCACTCTGTCCGAAACTTTCTGTCCCGCCAAAGTCAGGTAATCAAACAAAACCGCCTCATGGCCCCGGGCATTCAGCTCTTCTTTCATGGCCATGCCTGCTGCGTCATGGCCCCCTCCTGTCCTGCAGGATAAAATCAAAACCTTCATCTGTCAATTTCTCCTGAATACAAATCGAATTTCTTTTTCTTTCTCTCTCTTCAGTTCTTTTCTGTGTTTATCTGTCACAGCCAGAGAAATAAGTGCAGTTCCCACTGTGATGACTGGTTTTACCCTAAACAGGATGCTGCTTACCAATAGAAAAAGGAAGGATACCACCGTCCGCAGACTGTGAGGATTCAGGATAACCACTGCTGAAAATAAAAGATACCAAAATACCAGCAACCAAAAACTTTCCAGAAAAGGATAAAGTCCCAGCAAAACCCCGAAGGAAACAGCGATTCCCTTGCCTCCCTTACCTGTCTTTCTCCCAAAAAGGCTCTGAATCGGGAAGGTATGACCCAGCACCGGCGCCGCCATAATAAGAGCAAGGACCGGATGGAATGTTCCAAACCGCTCCAAAGCATAATGAACCGGCAGTACCCCTTTGAGAATGTCTCCCAAAAGCACAAGAATTCCGCATAAAGTTCCTCCGTAGAGAAAAGCATTGGCCGTTCCGGGATTATTATCCCTGGCCTCCTCTCTCACATCAACTCCCTTCAAAAGTCTGGGAATCCAGGCTCCGAACAGGATGCATCCCGACAAGTATCCCCATACAATATATACCATATATTCTATCAATTTACTTTCACCTTACTTCTGTTCATCATTCCCCGTTTTCCTATTCAGTATAATACAAAATCCTGTTCCATGCCAATATTTTTACTCTATTTTGCCCAGAACCCGGTAACAGTTCAGCCTAGGTCTGCGCACTTGCTGCGCTGACCGTAAGAACATGATTCAGGTGTGAGCAGGCTCCCTTTGCAAAGCAAAACTTTAAATGGGCCTGGGAAACAGGCAAAGGAAATGGAGCCGCCCTATGAAACAAAAAGGAAAAACGTTTCATACAGCAGCTCCATTCTTAGAGGGTGTGTATCGAATCTATAATATTTCTACAAAACCCTGGTCAGCATTTACCAGGATTCTGTCTCCTTCTTTTAATATCTCATAAAATTCCGGCTCTACCTTATCCACCATGGGAATCTCCATGATAATGGCGCTGGATACCAGAACCGTTTCCGGATGCTGGATAATCATGGCCGCAGGCATGTTTCCCTGGATTTTCAACTGGTACAGGCCGTCGGCCTGGACAACGGAGCTGCCCTTTCCCCCGGGAAAGACCAGAGCCTTGCCGGCTACGGTTTTTCCTTCTAAATCATGAGCCTTCTCAATTACAGTCCCTGTCTTAGGCTCGATGAGATAAAACATAATGTGGTCTTTGGAAACCAGGGCTTCTGCCTCCGCACAGCCCTCTGATATTTTGTGGCATTGAAATCGTCTGCCCATTTACTTTACCTCCCCTGTAAGCGCTGCTTCTATACATGTATCTAAATCCCGGATAACGAAATGAATCCCCCTCCGCTGTGGATAGTAGGCACATTTAGGCGATTCTGTAATTCCAGTCTTTCCTGCAAGATGCCTCCAGCAGGGCTGGTCAGGACAAGAATCCGGGACAATAAATCCTCCCGCCCGGGTAATTATATCATCCAGCCCCATACGCACTGCCATCTCTTTTACATGGCTGGACACCAAAATCCACATTTCCTTTTCCAGCTTCTTTCCATCCAGCTTAGAAGCAATATATTTTACCTCCTCCAGAGTAAAATGAGGACATCCGAACATGGCAAAATCAATCTTTCTGCCGCCGCTCAGGGAGATTTCTTCTAGTATCTGCTCTTTGTCCTCATTGGTGAGAACCACTGTCCGTTTCGGTTCCTTTCCCCCAAAGGCGGTTTTCAAATCCGGTGCTTCCGGTGTAAAGCCTTCAATGTGATACATGCCGTAAGCCCCGGAAGTATTCAGCTCTGCTCCCAGATTTCTCAGGCCCTCTTTTGTGATGGTTTCCTTTGGGAAGCCGGTGAATACAGGAATCCCTTCCCCGATTTTCTTTCCCAACATTCCGATAATATGGTAATCATAGGGCGTCTTTACATCTGCCTTTACTTCCACCAGAATATCTCCCTTCCGGTTCTCCTCCAGAAGCAGTCCATATTCCGGCACATAGCCTGTGATGGCAGCGCACAGTGCGCTGTTGGCTCCCTCCCGGTTGCTCCTTGCACCCCAAACTGCATTGACATAGGGGGTAGCGCTGGACTCGGAAAAAGCAATAACCTCTCCATAATGAGGAACATTGGTGTCAATATAAGGGGTGCAGTTATAGCTTAGCTGAGCCCCGATAGCCTTGTAGGCATTGTGAGTTCTCTGCATCAGGTCTGCAAATTCTGGGGCAACCATATCTCTTTGCTTAAAAAAGTCCAGGCAGAATCCGGGATTTACCGTAGGCGTCACTCTGCACCTGGCTCCTTCCCTTAACAGCTTTTCGCAAAACCACAAATCTGCCTCCTGGTTTGATAAAGCCACATGGGCCCTGGTAATGGGAACCATCCGTTCTGCGTCAAAGGATTCTCCTATGGCTACCTGTATTTTCATGGCATAGGCTGTTCCCTTTCCATATTTTCCCTCCAGCATGTCCTGCTGTTCCTGTGTTAATTTCATTGTACCTTCTCCTTTTCTCCCCATATGCCGGGGATTCTGTCAATTCTTTTCTATGTCAGTTCTATGCCGAATCCATTTTGGTTCTATTTTGGTTCTATATTGATTCTATATTAGTTCCGACGGTTTCTGTATCCGTCCGTCAGTTCATTTTTTTACTATTTTCATAGCCGCCCTTCAGGGAAACGCTCATGATTTTTAATCTTTCATATACCTGGTCTTCCACTTCAAGGCTGTCCGGAGGAATCTCACTGACTGCTTTTCCTGCGAAAATTTCCCCCGGCACAAAAACCTTTCCCCCTTCTTTTATAGGAGGACAATTTCTCACGGCCCGGGCCATCTCATCTGCCTCCTCCTGAAAGCTTTCCAAATCCGTAAACATGTCAGGGGAAAGTGCGGTGAAAAGATAGCCCAAATCATATTCATCTTCTGCTTTATTTCCCATTTTTGCTCCCATAAAGGCCCCTGTCATAATCTCCAGCCCATAGCACAGAGCGTAGCCCTTTGGCCCGCCAAAAGGTATTCCGCACTGAACGGCCTCCGGGTCTGTGGTGAAATTTCCGTCCTTATCCAGAAAAGAATCTCTGGCTAAAGGCCTCTGCTCTACAATAGCCTGTCTCACCTCTCCCCAAACCTTCTGAGCAGTAGCAAAATCAAAGACATAGGGCTGTTTTCCTTTTGAAGGAAAAGCAAAGCACAGAGGATTTGTTCCGAACAGTCCCTGTTTTCCCCCGAAGGGAGCTACACATCCCGGTCCTCCGTTATTGGTGATAATCCCGATAAGGCCTTCCTGCCCTATTTTTCTTCCGTATGGTGTAATTCTGGAATACCGGCTTACATTCTTCAGCGCCACAATTCCCACGCCGTTTTTCTTTGCCAGGTCAATGGCCAGATTAACCGCATACAGGGCCCCGATATGTCCCAGCTCCCGGTTTCCGTCCACCATGGCATAGCAGCCCTTCTGCTTTACTAATTTTAAATCCCCCTGGCGCTTGGAAAGCCCAATATCTATGGTTAAAAATTTAGACAGCCCGTGGGTCTTATGCCCCTCTGTCTCCGATTCCACATAATCTGCAATAATAAACTCCGCATATTCTCCTGTTACCCCACGCAGAGCCAGGGCCTGTCTCATTAAAGTTTTGATTTCTTCTGTTTTTACTACCGTCCCCATATTTTTCATTCCTTTCAGCCTAATACAGAAAGTACATCCTCCAGCATCTGGTTTCTCCTGGTATCGTAAACCGGAGCTTCATATGCCGCCAGCCGTTCCTCCACAGCCCCGTGGGCCTTATGTACCACGGAGGTCATCCCTTGCTGCTGCCAGTCATGGTAATTCTCACAGTTAAACAGGCGGGGATGGAACAGCTCCGTCCGGTACAGCTCCAGTGTCTCGTCCTCCAGCATATAGGTTCCTCTGGGACCTACCCGCTTTATCATGTCCATCTGTATATTTTCTTCTGTAATATATTCTTTTTTCTCCACGGAAAGCCTGGCCTCCAAAATCTCCTCATCCAGCAGATATTTTTCCAGACTGAATACATTCAGGCAGTCCAGCTCTCCAAAGGCATGAAACATCAAATCCGTATGACAATCCAGAGTAGTCATCATAGATACTGCCGTCTCTGCACCGTCCTGCCAATCCAGCTGCTTAGCGCCGGAAAGAGAGCCCCCCACCCGGCAGGGCATCCGGTAATAATCTGCCATAGCCTTTGCGTACTGCATAAATATAGCTACCTCCGGTCCCCAGGAAATAGGCACTGCCTTTCTTAAATCCGAGCTGTAAGTAACATTTCCGTATATCACCGGCACTCCTGGATTTACCATCTGCGTCATGACTATGCCCGCCAGAATTTCTGCGTTATTTTGTACCACCGTCCCTCCCACAGTAATAGGGCTGGACATGCCCGGGGCAGAACAACAGGTGATACATACCGGCTGATTCTGCCGGACATAGGCCAAGGTGGCAGCTACGTCCTCCCGGCAATAGCGGAGAGGAGATATAATGTTTTCAATCCCCAGGGTATAGTAAGCCCCTGTATCTCCGTAAAATTCTTTGATAAATCTAATGGACTGGGCAGCGCTTCTGCCGGTCTCGCAGGAGGCGATAAGAGGCTTCTTGGAATAGCGGAGACTGAGAGCTGTTTTCACCAGCTCTGTCTCTCCCTCCGGCAGTCCTGCGGCGTAAATACCGGGCACGCAGCCCAGATTGACAAAAGGACTCATATCGTCCATTTTTTTCAGGTCAATATAATCCTCCACCGAAGGAGTTACAATCTTTCCCTCCTTCAGGATTGTCATAGCTCCGGAAGCAGTGGCCACAGCCCTGCTTCCCCCGCCGATTTTCAGACTTGCAAAAGGCGTTTCTATAACAAAGGACTCCTGCAGGTTCTCCAGCTGTGCCTCTACCTGCTGTGGAGTAAAAAATACTCTGCAGCCCTCCGTCTTTACACCGCTTTTGCGAAAGAATTCCAGAATTTCCTCATGTTCAAAATTCACGCCTACCTCTTCTAATATTTCCAGAGATTTCTCATGAATCATCTGTATCTCCCAATCCTGTATCTCCTTTACAATCATTGCAAGTCCTTCCTTTCCTATTATCTCCTATGGCCTGTGAAGAATTTCCAGGGTTCCCTTTTCCCCGTCCAATCTCACATAATCCCCTGTTTTTATACACAGACAGGGGTCTTCCTCCCTGGAAAAATCTACCACTGTGGGAATCTGCATAACAGCGCTGGCAACCCCTGCACTGCTGTCAATTTTTGAAAAAGCCCACCCTCTGGGAGCGCACCCGGCAGCTCTGGCTGCTCCAAAATAGCAGGACCAGCCGTTGGACCCTTTGCTTCCCGGCATAATGAGAATACTGTCCTTAATGGTTTTTCCTTTGTTTTCGTTTTCGTAATCCTTGATGACACCTGTAGAAGGGTCAATTCCTCCCCAGCCGGTAATGCTGCCGGGACAAACAATAGCCGTCCCTTCCACAATGCCCGGAATCACACCTCTGCCTTTCAGAATTCTTTTTTCCACCTGTATTCCTCCTTCCAGCAGCCGGATATGGCTGCGTCAATACAGCGGAACTTGTCGGTATAATATACTCTTTCCGCCGAACCGTCAGAACGGACGCTGCCCGACTGCTTCAGGCTGTCATAGACCTGGCCGGGATAATGCTTTAAAAAGCACTCTCCAATGGTAACAGGGCAGGTGCTGGTCTGGATACTGCCTCCTGCTTCCTGGATTATCTGGGTGTAGCCGTTTAAATCTGCCATGGCTTTTACCGGATATACGGTCCAGACCATGAATCTGGTTCCTTCATGAACCTTCTTACCCTTGATATATTCCGCCACCTCCTGTATCTGGTGGATGTCATAATGGGGACAGCCCAGGCTTACCAAATCCACAGAGCCTTCCTTTTCCTCGCATAACTCCTCATAAGCCCTGGCAATATCCTCATCGTAAAGTGTTTCTTCTCCCTGTATCTCATGTCCCATGAAAGCTTCCTCCACCGTATTAGCCTCCGGAGTAATGCCTACAATATGGCACATTCTGCAGTTCGTGGTAATAGCCAAAGAGGTAAAAAAGCTTTTCAGCTTCACAAAATCCGCTCCCTGGAAATCCCCGGCAATCACCGGAGTACAGCCTGTAAGAGGCAGCCTTTTTCCCATGGCCTTTCCCAGAACCTCCCAATCCAAAACCGTATGGAGATGTGCCTTTATGTGGAATAAATGGGTGCCGTACCGGTTCTCTTTTACATGGTATCCCCATTTAGGGGTCCTTCCGCAGATAGCCGACCAAAAGGCAGCTTCTATTCCGTCCGCATTGCAGCAGGCTCCCCACAGAGAATTTCCCATGATGGTCACTCCGGATTCTGTGGTAACAAAATGCTCTCCCCTGACAGGGAGCCAGCCCATAAGGTAAGGGGAACAGGAGCCTGCAATGATTACCCCTGCTTTTCTGGCCTCCTCCAGGTAATAGCTGTTCTTATCAAAAACCTCTTTAGGCTGGTCAAAAACTTCATATTCGAACTGGTCGCTGGCCGCTACACAGGACTGGACATAGCACCCTTTGTCCACACAATCAAAAGGAATCCTTTCGTCTCTGGCCAGGTTCATTTTGCTGAAAACCTCATGGAAATCCTGGCTTTTACATACATCCAGATAATTGTGGGCACCGCAGAACACCGTTGCTTTGGTAACTCTGCAAAGTTCTTCCGCTCCCAGAACCTGAGCGTAACGGAGGATATTTTCCATGGCCGTCTGCTTCAGTCTTCCCTGCCTGCCCTCCAACATATCCTGCTCTTCCTGACTAAGCCAAATCATGACGTTCCTTCCTCCTCATGGTCCACCTGCAGCTCTTTTTCTACCACAGATTCCTCCGGGTAATCGGCGGTACCGTATTTTTTATACTGTATCAGCATCTTTACTGTGCTGTAGTTCATCACCACAATGACAAACAATAAAGGAAAAGCGCTGACGATTGCAAGCTGCTTTGTTGCATCGATTCCACTTACCTTCCCTACATTGCTGGCTGTCACAATATTGATAAAAGCCAGCAGAGACATAACGATTCCCCAGAAAATCTTAACTTTTGCCGGAGGCTCTACAGTAGCCGCATTTTTCGCTTTAATAGAAAGGGAAGAAATGGTGGTAGTCATAGAGTCCGCCAGGGTTACCACAGACAAAAAGGCGGTAATCATAAACAGTATACTCATCACTGTGGACAGAGGGAAGTGTTCAAAAAAGGCGAATACCGCCGACTCTGTTCCCAGCTCATTCATGGATTCCCAGATACCTCCTGCTGTTTCCTGGATATTGATGGAAGAAGAACCAAAAATACCGAACCACAAAATCCCAAAACCTCCCGGAAGCAGGAAATTAAAGAGGGTAAACTCTTTCAGGGTTCTTCCTCTGGCAATTTTCGCCAGAAACATTCCGATAAGAGGCGTATAGGCAATCATAAAGCTCCAGTAGTTAATGGTCCACCAGGTAGGCCACATGCCGCCTTCAAAAGTGTCCAGATAAGTGGACTGCATGAAGAAGTTGTCTAAATGGAAGCCAAAAGCCTCTGTGGTCATATTCAGGATATATTTGGTAGGACCGAAGATAAGCACAAATACCATAAGTCCAATATAAATCTTGGCATTTTTATCTGACAGGAACCGCACTCCACGTCCGATACCTGTGTAACTGGAAATAATAAAGGTGATAACTATGGTAATCAGAATAACCGCCCACATAAAGTTAGTTGGATTCACATTTGTGATAATACCCAGTCCTGCTCCAAGCTGCATGGCGGAAACTCCAAGGGACGAAGAAACGCCGCCGGCCAGACCAAAGAGACAGAGAATGTCCACTACGGTTCCTATAGCGCCCATGGCCCGCTTCCCTAAAATAGGATACAGACAGGAACACACCCTGTAAGGAAGCTTCAGGTTATACACAGCCACGCCGATACCGATTCCTGCCACTGCATAGAAAGCATAGAGTACAGGACCCCAGTGAAGGTAGCAGGTACTTAAAGCGTACAGAGCTCCCTGGGCAGTCTCCGCCTCATATCCATAGCCGGGTATGGGGGACATGAAGTGTGTAATAGGCTCTGCAATACCCCAGAATACAATACCAGTGGCAATACCGCCGCACAGGGAAATAACGAACCAGTTCCACCGACTCATAATCGGCTTGGCATTTTCTCCTCCCAGCCGAATCTTTCCTACTTTCTTTGAAAACATGACCCATATACAGATGCCCAGCATGATAAGGGCAGTCAAATCATAGAGCCATCCAAACCAGGAGGCTGCAAAATTAACAATCTGCCCCTCCGCTTCTGCAAAAGCTTCCGGCCAAACCAGGCCCACTATAATAATCACTGCATAGAGAATCAACATCGTAACAAATACGGGTTTTCTGATTTTTACTTTTTCCATAAACTTCTCCTCTCTTATTTCACGTCATTTTCCACACACTCCACAATTTTTTCTTTATGTATTTCCTGCTGCAGTTTTTCCAAATGAGGATGAATGTAAATATCCTCCTCCATAACAGGAATCACTCCAGCCAGGTAATCCAGCACTTTCTGGCTTCCCTCCCCCCGCTTCAGCTCCTTATCGGTAAACTGCTGAGCCTGGTAAGCGGAAAACAATTCAATGGCCAATATGTATTCCAGCTTTTTCACACATTCCAGGGCTTTCTTACAGGCATTATATCCCATAGCTACATAATCTTCCTGGTTGGCGCTGGTGGTCATGCTGTCCACAGAAGCAGGATGGGACAGGATTTTCATATCATTTAAAAGCCCTGCCTGGGTATACTGGGGAATCATCAGTCCGGAGTTAAGACCCGGATTCTTCACCAGAAAGTAAGGATAAGAAGACAGCTTTTCATCCAGGAAGCGCACGTTTCTACGCTCTGACATCTTCGCCGCTGCAGTAGCTGCTATGCACAGGGAATCCATTTCAATGCCCATATAGGAGCTGTCCGGATTTCCATTGGAAAATACGTCAAAGTCCTCCGGCTCTCCTGTGACAATAGGGTTGTCCCCACAGCCGTTAATCTCAATTTCCACAGCTTCCCAGGCATCCTCCAGGGTTTTTTTTACGGCTCCGTGAAGCTGGGGAATACACCGCAGAGACAGTGGGTCCTGTACATGGTTTCCTTTAGCAGCCTCCAGCACCTGGGAATCCTTCAGCACAGCTTTCATAATATCTGCTGTCTCCTTTATCTCCTTAAAGGGGCGGCAGGCCAGCACCCTATCGTCATAGGCCTTTAACTGTCCCTGCAAAGCTTCAAAGGAAATAGCTCCCACCACGTCTGCGCTTCTTATGGCATTGCGCATGTCATATACGGCCAAAGCCGCCATGGCTGCCGGAGATGAAACTCCGTTGGTAAGAGCCAGGCCTTCCTTGTAGCTTAGCACAAAGGGCTCCATTCCTGCTTTCTCCAATGCGGTTTTGCTGTCATAGAGAACCCCTTCATACCAGGCTTTTCCTTCCCCCAGAAGAGCCGCTGCCACATGAGCCTCTGCACAGAGGTAACCTACAGAACCTTCTTTTGGCACATAGGGAATCAAATTTTTATTCAGAAGCTGGCGATAGCACTCCAGCAGTTCCAGGCGGACGCCGCTGACCCCTTTCCCAAGACTCTGCAGCACCATCAGTATAATGCCTCTCACCACTTCCTCTGCAAAAGGCTCTCCCACAGAAGTGGAATGGGTAATGATAATATTTCTCTGAAGCTTTTCCGCCTGGTCTTTGGGGATATTCTTAGTCACCAGAGCCCCGAAGCCAGTGGTAGTGCCGTACACCACCTTTTTCTCTTCCACACATTTTTCAATAATCTGTCTGGACTTTTCCACCCGTTTCTTGTATTCCTCCGAAAATTCCACAGTGGCATGGAATCTGGCTACTGCCACAAATTCCTGGATGGTTAAAGGTTTTCCTAATATTACTTTCTCAATCTCTCTGCTTTTCATGGTTCCTCCATATATTCTGCCGCATCATAAACTATGCCTTTTACCGCTCTTTCTTTATACAGCCGCTCCGCCTCAGTAATGCGAAGCTTGGGCTGCCGTTTCCTTCTTTCCCGAATCCCCTGTATTCTGTCTCTCAGACTTTCTGCCAGAGCATCCTTTTTCTCCCGGCTTATCTCCCCGGATAACAGCTCCTCTGCCTCCGGAAGATACAAAGGCCGCACGTCCACAGCACCTAAATAAGCTCTCACCGATTCTATGGCTTTCTCTTTTTTCTCCCAGGAAAGAGCCAGAGAAATCTGTGCAATAGTCACGTCGGTTCTGGCTCCCAGCTTCACAAAGCAGCTTTTTCTCTCCTCCCGGATGGGCAGCCAGAGGGCGGATACCGCCTCTCCCAGGGAAAGAGCGGTTCTCTGGTTCCCAATTAAAAATTCCTCCCCTGAAATTCTCCGGTATTCCTGGTTTTTATTATAGATTTCTATCTCTCCTTTAAAGAGAAACACACAGGGCATCATATCTCCTGCAGGAGAAGCATTAGCCAGGCTGCCCCCTATGGTTCCCTTGTTTCGAATCTGCTGGGAACCTACATGGCTGCAGGCCATGGACAGAGCAGGAAAATATTTCTCCACCAGAGGATTCCTGGCAATCTGGTGGTGAGTAGCCATTGCTCCGATTTTCAAGAATCCATCCTGCTCCTCTATTTTCCCCAGGTCCGGGATTTTTCCCAGGCTGATATACCGGTCAATGGGCGGATGTTTCTTTTGAATCATAATCAGAAGGTCCGTACCGCCTCCCAAAAGGACAGTCTTTTCTGTGGCCTGTCCCAAGGCCCTAGCCAGGCCATCCATATCTGTGGGCTGGCTGTAGATTACCTGTTCCATACCCTACTCCTCCTCTGCTGCCAAAGCTATGGCGGCCTTTATTTCCTTGTAACCGGAACACCTGCAGATATTCCCTGCAATAGCCCTCTTTATCTCCTCCTGGGTAGGATGGGGATTTTCCATGAGAAGAGCCTTGGCAGACATAATCATGCCGCTGGTGCAAAAGCCGCACTGTACGGCGCTTTTCTTGATAAAAGCCTTCTGCAGACGGTCCAGCTCTCCATTTTGTTCCAATCCCTCAATGGTAAGGAGCTGACTGTTGTCCAGCTCTCCCACAGTAGTCAGGCAGGCATGGACCGCTTTTCCGTCCAGTATCACCGTACAGGCTCCGCATTCCCCTTCTCCGCAGCCCTCCTTGGTTCCGGTCAGGTGCAAATCTTCTCTCAGAAAATCCAAAAGCCTTCTCTCTCCCTGTACCTCCATCTCCATGGGCCGTCCGTTTAACAGAAAAGATATTCTCATGATTTCCGGCTCCTTTCTTGCTTTTCCAGTTCTTCCAAAATAATCTCTCTCGTAATGGGAACGCTTCCTATCTCCGTTCCCAGGGCCTGGTTTACTGCTGCCACAATAGCCGGAGCCACAGGAACCACCACAACCTCACCGATGGCCTTTGCTCCAAAGGGGCCGTACTCTTCTGGTTCTTCTATGAATAATACGTCATATTCCGGCATATCCACTGCATTGGTTACCTCATAGTTTTTGAAATTGGTAATAAGGGTCTGTCCTGTCTGGGGATGTATCTTAATTTCCTCACACAGAGCCATTCCCATTCCCTGCTGAATACCGCTTCCCACCTGGCCTATGCACATATCCGGGTTAATGGCTCTGCCGATGTCATGAACAGACAGGCAGTTCAGCACCTTCACGGCTCCTGTATAAGTATCTACCCGGACCATAGTGAAATGAGCTGCCGCTGTACCTGGATTTTCCCGGGAATTTACCGTGCATACCTGATATATATCCTTTCCCTGGACAGACAGGGCATACTCTGATACCTGTCTTAAATCCCCTCGTTTAGAAGGCTCTGTTTCCAGATAGAACTCTCCGTCCTGGTATTTCACAGCGCTTTCCATACACTGAAACATGGCGGCCGCTGTTTTTCTCCCCAGCTCCAGAAGCCTTCTGGTACACTCTTCCACGGCTTTTCCCAGCACATATACAGTACGGCTGGCATAACAGCCGTAATCATACATAGTAACCTGGGTATCTGCCTCAAATACCTCCACTTTTTCTAAATCAATTTCCAGAATTTCCGCAGCAATCTTTTTCATCGCCATAACTGTGCCGCAGCCGTGGTCGTGAATACCTACATGGATAATAACCGTACCGTCCTCCTGCAGTCTGGCAATGGCTGTAGCCACGTCTGTCTGGTAGGGATAAAAGGAGCTGGTGTGGGAGTACAGGGCCATGCCGCTGCCGTACCGGTATCTTCCGCCGGCCTTATTCCTCTTCTCACACTCCTGTCTGCGCCTGGTCCAGTCAAACTTTTCCGCACCTTTTGTCAGACATTCCCGGAAATGAACATTCCCCACATGGGTATGGTGCATCTTCTCCGGAGCATAGGGCTCCAGCACATTTCTCAGCCGGAATTCCACCGGGTCTATGCCCAGCTTTTCCGCCGCTTGGTTCATATGGGTTTCTAGCCCCATAGCCACCTCACAGGAGCCCCAGCTTCGAAAGCTTCCGTTTACCGGGGTGTTGGTACATACAGCCTTTCCCTCGAAATGAAGATGAGGAATGTTATACACCTTTCCCAGCTTGCCTCCTATGGTCCTGCAATAGGAAGGGGATACGGTCTGATAGGCACCACTGTCCAGTCTCACTTTAAAGGATAGCCCAAGAAGCTTTCCCTCTTTGGTTATTCTGGATTCCACCCATTCATCCAGGCTGTGCTTCAGCATGGTATTCTGAATCTGCTCCTCTCTGGTATAGGAGAGGAGTACCTCTGCCTTCAGGTCTCTGGCCGCATAAGCTGCCAAAGGCTCCGTAAGAGTTTCCTGCTTACAGCCAAAAGAACCGCCCATGGGAGCTTTCACCACCCGCACCTTGCTGTAAGGCATCCCTAAAAAATCAGCAAGGGTGGAGCGTATACCGAAGACCGTCTGACAGCCGGTATATACCGTAAGCCTTCCTGTCCCTTTATCATAACGGGCCAGAGTGCAGCTGGTTTCCATGGAAAGGTGGGTCATTCTGCCAATGTGGGTGTAGGTTTTAAATATTTCCCCCTCTTTCAGTGAGCTATAATCTCCTCTGTCCTGGACAGGAGCAGTATATACATTTCCCTCCGGATGGATTTTCGGCGCCTGAGGAGCTTCCGCCTCATCCGCAGTAATCGCCCCAGGAAGCGTCTGGTAAGTCACCTGAATCAAATCAACAGCCCGGCAGGCCGCTTCCTGACTTACAGCTACCACAGCAGCTACCCGCTCTCCCCAAAACCGCACATGAGCATCGAAAAGCCTTTCTTGATTAGGCATCTGTTCGTAATGGGCCACTCTTCCTCTGTCATATAGTGTGTCCGGCGTATTCTCCCAGGTATAAATTTTCACTACGCCCGGTACCTCTTTGGCCTTAGCGCAGTCAATGGTCTGAATCAGGCCGTGGGCAATATCCGAGTGCTTCAGGGCCATATAAAGGGTCTGTCCCCCCTGCATATCCTTACAATATTCCAGGCTTCCCGTGACCTTACCGTATACATCCGCATTGGAAAGGGATTTTCCCACATATCTCAGTTCTTTTGCCATAAGCCCTCCTCTGTTTTCTATAAATGCTCAAAGCCTTTCAGAGCCTGGTTTAGTATCTGTTTCTGTCTCTCTGAATACTCTGGTGCCTGGTATTCCTCCAGACGTTTCTTCACTCTTTCTGCTGCTTTTTCCTCTACAGAAATTCTTCCGTTTCTCTGCCATTCATCATAGTTTTCTATATTATAAAGCTCCGGATAATAGATTTCCTCCCGGTAAAGCTCCATGGTCTCTTCCTCCAGAAGATAATTTCCTCCCGGCCCTTCTTCTTCCATGGATTCCAGGCTCATATCCTCTGAAGAGAAAATATCTATGGCCTCCGCCGCTTTTCTGGCCTCCATTATCTGCTCATCCAGCACATATTTCTCAAAACTGAATACATTTAATCCGTCCATTTCACCGAAGGAATGGAAAATAAAGTCTGAACCCACATCCAGGCTTGTCATCAGGGACATGGCTGTCTCCGCTCCGTTTTGGTAATCCAGCTCTTTGCCCATAGAAAGGGAACCGCCGGTACGGCAGGGCACTCCGTAGAAATCAGCCATAGCTTTGGCGTACTGGATAAATACAGCCTCCTCACAGCCCCAGGATACAGGGCTGGCTTTTCTCATATTGGACACATAGGTAGTATTGCCGTAAACCACCGGAGCCCCCGGATTGACGAACTGAGTCATGAGAACCCCTGCAAGAACCTCCGCATTGTTCTGTACAATGGTTCCTCCTAAGGTAATGGGGCTGGTCATGCCCGGTATAGAACAGCAGGCAATGACTACCGGCAGATTTCTCTTGGTGTAGGCCAGCTGGGCCTCCACATCCTCCCATGCATAGCGGAGAGGGGAAATCACATTTCCTACGCCAATAGTATAATAGCCTTCGTCCGTATCATAAAAATCTCTGGCTAGCTGAATCGTTTCCTCTGCGTCCTTCTTTCCGAAGCAGGACATGATTACCGGATGAGTGGAATATTTCAGAGAAAGGGCTCCTTTGATAACCTCGCTTCTGTCCCCAGGGAAATCCCGCACATAGGTCAATGGAGAGCTGGTGAGATTTATCATAGGGCTGGAAGCGTCCAGCTTTCTTATTTTCACATAATCCTCCGGGGAAGCGTCCCGGACCTGCCCCTTCTCTAAAATCTTTCTGGCACCGGAAGCAGAGCAGATAGCCTGTCCCCCTTCTCCAATCTTCAATTCCTCATAAGGAGTCTTCAGGACAAAGCTGGGCAGTAAGGTAGAAAGACCTTCCTCTACATCTTTCCCGGAGAAAAACACCCGGTTTCCCTGTACCTTGATACCACGCTTTTTAAACAGCTCCAACAGTTCCTGATGTTCAAAATCCACCCCTATATGCTCCAATACATATAAGGTTTTCTCATGAATGGTTTCCAGTTCCTGACGCTTCACCTGTCTCAGAATCATACCTTCACCTCCTATAATTTTACAATAGCGCTGATTTCTATTTTCATGCCGCCCCACAGCTCCAGGGCTACACCGGACCTGGCCGGAGGACACTCATTGCCAAAAAACTCTTCGTAAATCACATTCATAGCGTCGAAATCCTCCATTGTGGACAGGAAAACATCACACTTCACCACATCCTCCATAGAAGCTCCCATTTCCTCTATAATCAGCTTCAGATTGCTGAGGGCCTGGCGGGTTTCCTCCTGAATCGTCCCGTGAATCACCTCACCTGTTTCTGGATTCAGGGCAATCTGTCCGGATATAAAGGCAAAACCTCCCGAAATTACAGCCTCTGCCACAGGACCGCCGAAAACTTTCATTCCTTTCGGTGTAAAAATCTGTTTTTTCATGTAAATTCCTCCCGTACTTCAAATATTTTATATACTTCTCTCTTTTTATCAAATACCTGTCGGAAAAATGTCTGTAGAAGAAAAGGCAGAACCTTATTTCTATAAAAGTCCTGCCTTTTCCGTATCTTCGATTTTCTCCCACAAATAGGCGCTGCCCAGCTTTTTTGCAATTTCCTTTGCAATTTTCATAGAGTTTCTATATTCCTGTTCCCGGTGCTGGCACCCGGCCCATACGGCATTGGAAAGTTCCGTATCCGCCTCGCCCCAAAGAGAAGATATATCCTTAAAACACTTCCTGGCCTTTTCAATAAGCACTTTGGACTCCTCAAATTGTCCCATATGGGCCAGAGCTATAGCAGCATCTCCATAAAAAATCCCTTCCTCTCCGGAATGAAGATACTGTTCTCCCAGCTTGGATGCCTTTTCCAAAGAAGACCAGGCCTCTTCCCATTTACTTTCCCGCATATAGCAGATTCCCTGGACATGGCAGCACATAGCCAGCTCAATAAAAATCGGATTTTCTCTGCCTCCCTTTTCCAGTTCCTCCACAGCTTGTCTCAGGATTTCAAGAGCCTCCTCTGTTTTTCCCTCTCCCATCAGGTACTGGGCTTGATGGCGTTTCAGCATACAAGCCTCCTCTGCACGGGGGGTGGCACAGTCTTTTATAAACTCCCAGCAGGTATGGAGGTATTCCAGGGTTATGGCAGTCTTCCCTGTCATCTCCCCATATAGGATTAACTGCATATAATTATAAAAAATATAATCCCTGTGCCCCAGCTTTAAGGCCAGCTGAAGACTGTTGTAAATATGAATAATTCCCTGGCTGAAGGCCTCTGTATACATTTCATACCTTCCCAGGAGATATTCCACTCTCATGTAAACAGGAGCCATGGAAGAATCCTTTTCCCACTCTCTTTCAATCTCCCTGGCTAATTCTCCCAGCTCGTCCTCCTTGGCCTGGTATCCGTTTATTTTTGGCCGGAACTTAACCTTTCTGGCCAGAATAGGGTAATAGTCATAGGTAATGCGATAAAATGGTTCCAGATATTTTACCTTATAATCCAGGGCCTTATACCTGTCCCCACATTTTTGGCAGTGGTAAATCAGAAGAGAGCAAAGCTCCATACTGCTGCGTACATTGTACTGTTTTTCATAATAGTCAGCAGCCCGGTAATGGTATAGCATTTGCTTTTCCTTAGAAAGGCTGTTGTACACATATTCCTGGATTACTTTATGCCGGAATTCGTAACTGACCCGACCTTTGGCAAACCGTTCAAAAATCATCCTGGCATCCAACAGGCCGGCCAGCGCCTTCTGTATCATCTGCCCCTCCGCATTCAGCACTGCTTCAATATCTTCACAGGGAACCGATACAGAAAATACAGATAAGGCCTTCAGAACCTGCAGCTCTTCCTTTTTCAAAGCCATAAGCCTGCCCTCTATAACGTATGACAGCTTATCGGTAAATTCTATATCCTGGCCGCCCTCTCTCAGCAGCCTCAGAGCCTCCATGTAAAACAAAGGATTTCCCTGGGTTCTCTTATAAATCTCTTCTATCCTGGCTTCCGGAATCTGACCTTCCCTTCCCGTATCCCGGGAAATCTGCAGCGCCTCCTCCCAGGTAAAAGGAGAGACCATTACCTCCTTTAAAATCCCTCTTCCCACCAGAGGAATCTTGAATCCGCTAAGTTCTTCCTGATTCTCCTCTCTCACAGCGGCAATGACTCTCAGCTGCTGGTTCCCCAGGCGAAACAGCAGGTTTCCCAGAAGCTTCAGACTCATATCGTCCATCCACTGAATATCATCAAAGAACAGAATAATCTCTTTGCCTTTAAAGTATCGCCACAGGTAACGGAAAACCGTTTCCGTGAGAATCTCAAATCTTGTCATAAAAAGGCGGTTCTCCAATACCTTCTGCTCCAGCAGGATACCTGTAGGGGATTCCACCTGGACTTGGTTCATCCGGCAGTATTCATCCACTTTCTCCATAATACCATACCAGGGTTTTAGATACAGTTCCTTTTCCGTCTGGCAGCATTCCCAGGAAAACATCAAATACCCGGATTCCTCTAAAAGCTGGCGGATTCTATGCAAAAGCATACTCTTTCCCACTCCGGTCTCTCCGCATAAAAGGAAGGAATGTGGAGACTGGCGGGTTCCCTGGTCCCCATAGCAAAGCTCCGAATAAATTCTGTACAAAATATCCTTCCTGCCGAAGAAATAGTCCTCTCCCTCCTGGAAAACCCTGTTTTCCTGCCGCTTCATATCTTCGATTTTATCAAAAAGATTTTTGGTTTCCCCCTCTGGCCCGGCGTCAATCTCGGTTCGCAGCATCTCTTTTAAATCCCGGTACAGATTTTGGGCTTCCCCATATCTTCCCGCTTCCGCCAATTTTTTCATCAGGCTGCGGTACAGCTCTTCGTCCAGAACTTTATATTTTATCAGCAATCGGCTGGCCTGTTCCAGGATTTCCCCTTTCTCATCGCTTTTAAACTGGAAAATCCGCACAGACAAAAGCCTTTGAAGCTTTCTCTGGATTTCTCTCCGCTGAGTCTCCGCCCACTCTTCATATTCGTAACAGTTTTTTACAAAAAAGAACTCTAAAAATTCTCCCTGCCACAGACGCAGAACATTGTCTTTTGTCACATGTTCTGTGTCCAGCCACACCTTTTTCAGCGGGTCAAAGATAATTCCTGTATTGCCCTCCACGGAGAGAATTTCCTGGCCCAGCAGCTTTCGGATATTATAGATGGCATCCCGCAGGTTTTTCCGGGCCGCTTCCTGGCTGCTGCCAGCCCACAAAACTCCTATGGCCTGACTTCTTGTAATATTTTTATTGATGCATAAATAATAAAACAGTCCTTCTACCTTTTGGTAAGGAAAATTCACAGGCTTTCCATCCTTTTTTACCATAGGCCGCCCTAAAAGGGTTACCTGAATATTTTCCTCCGGTCTTCCATCCATAGTTATCACCCTACTCTTCGCTGCTTGTCAGTTTCTGTCTCTTTTTTAATGTTATGGCTCCTTTGGGGCAGTTTGGCGCACAAATCGTACAGCCCCAGCATTTTTCCACATCATAGGTTACCTTCTTGCCCTCTTTCACAAAAGCTCCGAAGTTACAGATTTTTGCACATTTTCCGCATTGTATACATTTCTCCTGGTCCCACTGGATTTCATAGTGGGAAGTTGGATACCTGAGCCTGGTTCCCAGAATTTTCGCCATTTTTACCGGATAGCAGCATACGCCGTCACAGTTGCACAGCACCTGGTGTTCCCCGGACTGCATAAGCCCCTTCCCGTTGATTTTGCGAATCCACTCCTTGGTTTCCTCTCTGCTGAGGATTTCCCCGTGTCCCCGGTCATAGGGAGTGTTTGGCCCTTTTTCCAGTTTGTTGATACACACATTCACCGGTTTGTCTTTACATCGTTCCATGGCCTTGCAGTTGCAGGGAAGAATCAGGATTTCCTCTCCAAAGGTATCCATCATATCCATAGATTCTTCCAAGGTCAGATACTGGGTCTGATGCATGGGCACATCCTCTCCTCTGGCAATGGCCAGCGCCTTATCTGCAACCATGCCCATATATACTTTTAAGTCCCAGTCATTCAGTCTGCGTACCGTTTCCTCACTGTATTTTCCGTATGCCTCCGGTTCATACTGGGCAAAATAAGGGTATCTGTCATAAAAAGTAGTAATTCTGTAATCCTCTGGATTCTTCTGGTCTTTTACCAGCACATTGCGGCTGTAGCTTTCCCACAAAAGCTTTTCCGGCTCCTCATACCCCAGTTCCTTCAGCCAGACGCAGATTTCCTCACCGGAAACCTGGTTTTTCTCCATTTTCACTGCCAACTGAATTTCATAATCTCTGTACATAGGTGCCGCCGCTTCATAAAACTCCCTGGGAACTTCCCACAGCTCCATGGCTTTCTCATACTGTTCTGTCAAAATAATCCTCCTCCTTAACCCCCTGGCTTTTTCCTAACATCTGTTTCTCTCTGTTTGCAGAAAAAGGATGCGGCTCTTCACACACATCCTTTTTCTGCTGCTTTATCTATCCGCTCCTGCAGAACCTTTCTGGTCCAGGCAGGAACGCTCTGTATAGATTTTTCCTGTTTCTCAGAAATTCCTGGACACAAGATTTCCATCTGCAGCTATGGGCATATATCTGGCTTTGGTTCCCTCAATCATTTCTCCATATATGGCAATATAGAAAGGCCGGTATACTTTCCGTTCCTCCACAGGCCGGATACTTAAATTCCTTCCTGCATGGCGCCTTACCATCCGCCTGGCCATAATGGCTCCGCAGTCCCGCAGCCGCTTATCTTCATAGTAGGTAGGCTGAATGTCATTTTCTTCCACTTCCCGCTCCTCTGTCACAATCTCATCCTCCACATAAGCTGCAGTACAGGTGGTAGCCTCCACCATAACTCTGATTTTCTGTTTGTCTTCCGTTTTTTTCTTATTTATGGCTTTTACCAAAAAATTGTCGTGATAAGTCATTTCATAGATGATGTACCTGCTTTCCAGATACATCACCCGAAGATTTATCTTTTTTTTGCCAAATAGAAGCCGGATAATCGGATTCTTTCCCCCTGCAGCGATTTTCAGGGCTTCCTCTTCCTTCATTTTAATGGGAAAACATTCAATCTTCATGTCAGTCCTTCTTTTCTTTTTTGTCCTCTTTTGCTTTTCCTTTTCTGCCTGTGGCAAAGGAGAAGACCTCTGTGCAGTATTTCAGGAAAACTCCTACAGTAATACAGATAGCCAGACCCGGTGAAAGAATACCTACAATAAAGTCTATACCGTTAAGCATACCGTATCCGTAGATACAAGCCAGAACAATAAACAGCAGTATCAGGCCGCCGTCTACGCCCAGCCATTCTACTTTCTCGTATTCTTTCTTTGCTTCCGGCTGTTTTTTCTCTTTCTTCTCCATAGCTTTCTTTCCTTTTCCTGCTTCCATCAGGCGCCGCTGGGCATTTAAGTCCGTGCCGAAGTGGTTTCCTATGACAAAGGCTACCAGGGACAGAGGCAGACCGATTAAAACAGGGTCAATGGTGATTCCGGAAATCGTCACCGGGCATACATACTGGAACAAAATCCATACCACAGCTCCCACTATCATACTGGAAACTCCGGCCACGTTGGTCTTCTTTCCGTCATACATCAGTGCAGCTATCATAGGCACAAACAACAGCGTCATACTGATGCTGGCCAAAAACAGGTAAGCGTCATACACCCGGTCAAATTTAAAGGCTGTCACCAAACCAATAATACCGAAAATCACACTGGCAATTCTGGTAATGCGGATACTTGTCTTATCCTTCAGGGGCCTGTCTCCCCGCAGCATGTAAATAATATCATTGGAAATAATCTCGCCGCCAATGAGGTAATAGCTGTCCAGAGTGGAGATAATGGCTCCCAGGATTCCTACAATAAACAATCCCTTTGCTACTACCGGAAGGTTATCCACAATCATAGCAATATAAGTAACCTCCGGCTGGGTTGTCAGGTTAATGTCATGGGTCCGGATGATAGTACCTGTAATCATGGTCACCACATCAAAGGACAGCCAAATGGAAAAGCACAGCAGCATAGCTCTTTTTCCTGTCTTAGGAGAATTGGCTGCCGCAAATCTCTGATAAAAGGTCGGGTCCTTATAAATATTGATACAAAGCACAATCAGAATGACCGCCTGGGGAATAGGTGTTCCTCCAAAGGCTGTCAGCATTTCCGGTGCCGGTCCGCTTAAAGCTTCCCGGATTCCCTCAAAGCCCCCTATCTTGAAGAACATCTGGGGAAATGCAGAGGATACGCACACAACCATAAGGAAGAAAAATATCATATCTGTAACCGCCACGCCCATCAGGCCGCCCAAACAGGTAATACCTATAGAAATCGCAACTACAATGGCAGCCACCACTACCTTGTTGGCATTCCATGCGCCTTCTCCCACATATCCTACCGCAGCAATCTCTCCGATAGAAAGGCAGGTGATAACAATGGTAACGGCTCCCAAAATAGCCGCCAGCTTTCCGTAATTCAGACGCAGCAAATCCGGTATAGTTCCTTTTGCTTTTACAGAAATCCTGGGCGCAATCCACAAGGCCAGTGGGAAACGGACTGCGTGGGCGCCGATGGACCAGATGAAAAAGGCGGAAAGGCCCATGGTAGTAGAGTAGCCTACGGTTCCTACCACCCCTGCTCCACCGTACCAGGAAGCCATCAGGGTTCCCACCACCAAAGACCAGGGGAGGGCCCTGTTAGCCTTATAAAAGCTGTCCATATCCTGGGAGGTTTTTGAAAAATAATAGCCTACCCAAAGAATTCCCGCAAAACATGCAACCACTACAATATTGTCTATAATTGTCATAAAATACCCCCTTCTCGTCCTTATAGACATTCTTTTTCTACTGTTTTAACAAAAGAATGTCGAAAAAGCGTCTGGAGGCAGGCATTTATTCCATATCCTTCACTATCTCCACAGCCTTTTGCAGCTGATTATCCTCCTGATGGCTGATAACGGCCTGCTGCTGCAGCTCCTCTGCCAGCTCCACTTCCACGTCCGGCTCAATTCCTGTTCCATGGATGCATCTGCCCTTTGGTGTATAATATTTAGCTGTGGTAGTTTTTACAGCGCTTCCGTCAGAAAGCGGTATCAGACTTTGTACGATTCCCTTTCCGTAGGTGGTAGTCCCTACCAAGGTTCCCAGGCCATAGTCCTGAATGGCCCCGGCAAAAATTTCCGAAGCACTGGCACTGCTGCCATTTATCAGAACAGCCAGGGGCATATCCAGTTCCTTCTCTCCATTACTGGTATATTCCCGGCGGCTGCCGTCTTTGTCCTCCGTGTAGACAATCAGGCCTTCCGGCAAAATATCCTCCAGTATGTCACAGACAGAGGTCAGCAGACCTCCCGGATTTCCTCTCACATCCACAATGAGCCGTTCCATGCCTTGTTCCTTTAGCTCCTGGAAAGCAGCTTCATACTGGGGCTCTGTCTGCTCCGTAAACTCATAAAGGGCAATATAACCGATATTTTCTTCCAGCATCTCATGAGCCACCACCGGAATGTTTACCTCCTCTAAAGGCACATCTATCTGAAGATAATCCTTCTCCCCTTCCCGGGCAATGGTAATATGGGCCGTACCGTCTTCAGAGCTTTTTACCATATCTACTACTTCCGAAAGCTCCATGGAGGAAGTATCTTCCCCATTGACCTGGATGATAATATCTCCCGGCAGCAAGCCTGCCTTTTCTCCAGGAGCCCCCTCATAACAGCGCACCACCTCTACCTGCATGGTGTCCGTGTTCTGCTGCATGACCACGCCAATTCCTTTATAGGAACCAGTAGTCTCCGTAGTTAAATCTTCATACTCCTCCTGGGTATAATAAGCAGAATAAGGGTCCCCCAGGCTGGCCATCATCCCCTTATACATATATTCCTCCATGAGAGAATCCTCAGTCTCCCCGGTATAGGAATCCTTTACCGTCTCCTCGATAAACTTAGCCTTCTGCACGAAAGCATCTGTCACAGCACCCTGGTTTCTCTCCCTGTACTGTACACTGTCGTAAACCTTCAGTCCGACTCCCCCCACAAGAAGGGTACACAGGATTCCCAGAAGAAATCCCCGGAAAAATTTTCTGCGTTCCATCAATTGCTCCTCCCTGAGCCCTGTTGGGCTCCTTTCTTTTTCCTGTCATATGAAAGACTGGCAAGATACATGCGTACCTGCATATACCTTGCCAGTTTCATCTCATATCCTCCGCTCATTGCCTTGCCTGGGCGCTTTCTCTCTGCATCCCGGGTCCATGGCCCGCTGCATCACACTCTCAGGTGTTTTCTCACGGAAAAGATACTTCCTATAAAGCCAATGCCGATTCCCAGTCCGATTCCCACAGGAAGAAGGTACTGGAATACATAATTCACATCCAAAAACTGAAGGAAGCTTCCCAGCATATGGAATTTCTCCATCACATAGGCTATAATCTTTTCGTATATCACATAAAGAATTCCCATGGGAATGGCTGCGCCGATTACTCCCAAAAGAATACCCTCGATAACAAAGGGTGAGCGCACAAAGAAGTCTGTGGCTCCGATAAGCTTCATAATTCCAATCTCTTCCTGGCGCACCGAAATACCCATGGTAATGGTATTGCTGATAAGGAAGAAAGCCACGGCCAAAAGAAGAATAACAATAGCCAGAGATACATAGGCCATAAGCTTATTAAAAGTTGACAGGGTATCTGCCGCCTGCTGGGACTGCTCTACCCTCCGGACGCCGTCCAGTCCTTCGATAAAATCTACCAGAGTCTGCTGTCCTTCCACGTTGTCCAGATATACATCAAATCTGGCTGAATTGGCCAGAGGATTGTCCTGCATAAAGCCTTCCGCTAAATCACTGTTATCCTCTCCCAGATAAACCTTGCTGTAGGATTCCCAGGCTTCGTCTGCGGAAATATAATCCATTGAGGCCACCTCATCCCGCTTCTCAATTTGATTGCCGATTTCATCAATCTGTTCCTGCTTGATTCCCTCGTCAAAATATACCAGTACGGCAACGCCTTCCTCTGCAGAGTGAACAATATAATTAAAATTCATGACCAGCGCCAGGAAAATGCCGAATAAGAAAATACATGCAGCCATGGTAGCAATGGACGCCAGGGAAAAGCGGAGATTTCTCCATATATTTTTGAATCCCTGCTTAAATATGTATGCAATTGTACTAATTCTCATTCCGATATTCACCTTCTTGTTCGTCGCTGACAATGACGCCTTTCTTCATTGTAACCACACGCTTTTTAAACGCATTTACAATCTCTCTGTTGTGGGTAACCACAAGAACCGTAGTGCCCCGCTGGTTAATTTCCTCCAGCAGCTTCATAATCTCAAAAGAATTCTTGGGGTCCAGGTTTCCTGTAGGCTCGTCTGCCAGCAGAATATTCGGCCGGTTTACCAGGGCCCTGGCCAGAGCCACTCTCTGCTGCTCACCGCCGGAAAGCTGGTCTGGCTTTGACTTATACTTCTCTGCCAGGCCTACCAAAGTCAATACCTCCGGCACCCGCTTCTTAATGATACGAGTGGGGCGCTGGATAACTCTCTGGGCAAAGGCCACGTTCTCATACACGTTCCGGTCTCTCAGAAGTCGGAAATCCTGGAACACAACACCCACTCCCCTGCGGTATTTTGCAACCTTCCTTCTTCTCAGCTTATTCAGCTGCTGGCCGTTTACCGTGATGGTCCCGCTTGTGGGGTCCAGCTCCTTCAAAAGAAGCTTAATCAGGGTAGACTTTCCTGAACCGCTGTTTCCCACTACGAAAACAAATTCACCCTTCTCTACGTGAAGATTCATATGGTCAATGGCCGGCTGGCCCTTGCTGTATGACTTACTCACGTCTTTTAAATCAATCATAATAACCTCCTGTTTTCCTGTTTGTATAACGTCCCCTTTTATGATTCAGGGCAGCATTATATCAGTAATCCAGTGTTTCCATATATTTCATATATTTTACCACCATCAGGGCAATCTTAAAGGTAATCGCATCTTCAAAGACCCTCAAATCAAGTCCCGTACTTTTCTGCAGCTTATCCAGACGGTATACCAGGGTATTTCTGTGAATATACAATTGTCTGGAGGTCTCTGAAACATTCAGACTGTTCTCAAAGAATTTATTGATGGTAGTCAGTGTTTCCTCGTCAAAGTCATCCGGTGACTTGCCGTCAAAGATTTCCCGGATAAACATTTTACACAGAGGAATGGGCAATTGATAAATCAGACGTCCGATACCCAGGGAACTGTAGGCGATAACCTCTCTCTCCCCAAAGAATATCTTACCCACATCCAAAGCCATTCTGGCTTCCTTGTAGGAGCGGGAAACCTCTTTCAGCTCCTTTACAATGGTACCATAGGCGATATGGGTTCTGCCGTCTCTCTCAATACCCAGGGTAGACAAAATCGTATGGGCTGTTTTCTCCAGCTGGGCATAATTGTCCGTAGGCGCCAGTTCTTTAACGATGATAATGCTTTTCTCGTCAACAGCCGTCACAAAATCCCCGGACTTTCCGCCCAGAAGATTTTTGATATTTTCCAGTGAACCATAGTCCTTATCCTGGTTAGTCTCCAGGATATAGACCACCCTGCGCACATCCACTTCAATGTGGAGCTTCTTAGCCCGGTTATGGATGTCCACCAAAAGCAGGTTGTCCAGCAGCAGGTTCTTGATAAAGTTGTCCTTATTGAATCTTTCCTTGTAGGCAGTCAGCAGTCCCTGCACTTGGAATACCACCAGCTTGCCTAAGGTAAAGGCATCGTCTGCCTGCCCGTCCAGCACCAGTATGTATTCCAGCTGATGGTCATCATAAATCTTAAAATACAGATTGTTCCGAACCACCTGGCTGTCAGCCTGAGAATTGGCGAATGCCGTCACTTCCTCCTGTCCGCAGATTGTCTCGGAAAAGGTAGTTGCCAGCACTTTGCCTTCCATATCCGTTACGCAAAAATCCGCTCTGGATATATCTTTCAGACCATCCAGAGTGTTTTGAAGAATCTGGTTTGAAATCATTTTGTCTCCCTCTTTCATCATATAGTTTGTAAATTATAAGTATCCCATAAGAAAATTTGAAAAAACCCTACTATATATACTAATACAGAATCCCGAAAAAATAAAGAGAAAATATGAAATATTACATATTTTTTTCAAATGTAACAATTTGTTCATATTTTCTCATTTTCCTTGTAGCTGGATACCATCTTCTTAAAATTACTTTTTTCCATAAGGCGGTTCAGCCAGGCCGTTCCCAGACCTGTTTCCTTCAGGATTTCCGGGCAGCTTCCCAGACTGAACCAGACGCTGGTATTCACCATTTTACGATTTCTCTTTACGAATTTTTCCAGCTCATAGTTCTTAGAGCAGCTAAGTACCGCCTGAGGGCTTATAGCGTTCATCTCGTTAATCAGCCTGTCCGCCTGGTCTTCCCCGTTCTCCGGCAGGCTGTCCTTTCCTACAATCACAATCTGCGGGTATTTTTCCTGCAGATAGGCACACAGCTTTTCCGTATCCTCCCGGTTCTCTCCTAAAATAAAAATATGATTTCTATAGTGGTCCAAAAGCCAGAACAAAGTGCCGAAAAAACCATGCCCCGAAGCTTCCTGTTCCAGCTCACTGTCCTGAAGGCCCGCTGCCTTCAGCACCTCCGGCTCATCCACAACAGCCTTGTCCAGCATCTGGATATACTCCTTCAGCTCTCCGTCCTTCTGGGCCGCCATAATCAGACCCATATTCAGTATTCCGTAGGTAGAAAGAGAATCTCTGCTGTTCCAGTGGTCGTTAATGCTTTCCATCACCTGTTCGGCATAGCATTTCTCCACAGAAATTCCCATAATCTCTATCTTTTCCTTCATTCCTGTACGCTCCGTTAAATGTCTTTTTCCAGCTGCTTCATCAAATATCTTCCTACCACATGAGAAAACCCTGAAATATGGTGGATATAAGCAAAATCCTTTCCAAAGATTTTCTTCTCCGCAGCCAGGTCCTTCTCTTCGCCCGCAAAAACTCCCAGAACACAAACTCCCTGGTTTCGCAGTTTCCGCACCTCAAAGCCTGTATCTGTCACTGCATATTTACCATAATAGGGCTGGGGGTTCCTGGCGTTAGGCCTGTTGAGAATCACATCATAAGGTCTTCCGTCGCTGAGTACAATGAGAATTTTATGTTCCTCCTCCCTTTCCAGAAGTCCCATCCCTGCTGCCTTTATGGCCAGTCCGTCCCGGTTGTTGGAGGAGGTAATATAATCAAAAATATTATTATTTTCTCCCCTGTCTGCATCGTAATCCCGAAACTCATGAAGAATGGTATAATCCCAGAAGGTACAAAAGCTCATGACTCTGTGAGGAATCCCTACATTACTGAGAGCCTCGCTTAAAATATAAGCCTGGATGGCCACCTGTCCCTGACGGACACGCTGGGAACCACTGGCATCAATCAGCACGTCCACCACAAAGCTGTTGCCGTCAGTGTGCAGCTCTCTTTTAAAAAGTCTGGCCTCTCCGGTCCTTCCGATTCTCCAAAGCCTGGCCGGAAGAATCTGGCCACGGTCGGACAGTACCTCCTGAGCTTCGTCTCTGAGAATCAGTGTTTTCTTCAGCATATCCGTAAGAATCCGCACATTGTTTTTCACAATCCTGTGATTGTCATAATATTGATAGATATTTTTATCTCTCTGCTTTTTGGCATACTCGTACTGATAATTCCGCAGCACCGGGCCTTTCAGGATTCCTCTGGTAAAATAAAGGCTGCAGTCTCCGTGGATTCCTCTGCACAGCAGATGGTTCCGCCGCTTTTCTTCAGATTCCTTGAGAAAAGTTTTCCCGTAGTTTCTCTCCACATAAGTGTACATTTTCTGCAGAGCTTTTTCATCTACCACAAGGACTCTTTTCTGGCCCTCCTGTTCCTTCTCTTCTTCCTGTTCCTGGGGCTGATTGAACTGGTCCAGGTTTACCATACTCTCTGAAACCTTGTCTAAATAGGTTTCAAGAGTACTTTCCAGAGCTTCTTCTTTCAGATAATCCTTCCAGGAAAACTCCGTCAAATCCTCCAGTGTCACCTCCAATACCTGCTCCAGGGTTCCATGCTGTCTGGAGAAATAAGGGTCCACAATTTCATTATAAAGAGCATCCACTGTCCGTATCAGCTCCATGGTATCCACAGCGTCTTCCAGGCTCCTTACTTGTTCCATCCACCGGCTCATTTTAGCCGTGGCTGCCTCCCTGCCATTTAAAATTTCCTTCAAAAGAGACAGCTTCAGCCTTCCTGGGGCGTTTTCCTGAAGATGGGAAAATTCCTTGTCCAGCACATCCTGGCAGGCTCTTTTCCGGATGGATGCAATGCCCTCTCTTTCCTTAATAAGCTTCCCTGAAACCGCAAATTCAATACATAGCTGAGCCAGAGTCAAAAGAGGCGCTTCCATGCCGTGAAGATAAATCTTCTTGACCAGGTAAAGGGAAAATTCTTCTCTGTCAAAAAATCTGGCAAAAGCCCCCTGTTTGATTCCGTCATAAAGGGCAATATACTTGGAACGGGAAAAGGCCTGAAGGTCAGGCTTAAAATCCAGGCTGTAATCCCCGCTGATTGTCCACATCAGGTTCTTTATTCGGTTTTCCAGCTCCAATTCCAATTCTTCCATCTCACACCTAATCCTTAAAAACGTCTCCCGGGGTCCACTCCTCAGGAATCCTGGTCATCACCACATCCTGGATAATTTCCTTTTCAAATATATCAAAGCTTTTATTCACCACGCCCATTTTCACGGCCAATGCCGGTCTGAGTCCCTGCCGCACAGCCTTCAGGGCTCCCATCATCCCTCTTAAATCCAGGGCTTTAGTGGTTATCTCTCCGTTTTGTGCCTTTAGCTGCAGGTCCATAAACAGTCCTATCCACTGGTCCATAGCCTTTTCCTTCATATTAGGAAAGTTTTTCCCGAAAATAAAGGACAGGGTATCCTCATCCTGGGCCGGCATATCAATAACCAGAAATCTGGACACCAAAGCCTCGTTTAACTCTTTGGTTCCTGCATATCCATAATTCATAGTACCGATAAAGCGGGCAGCCTGGTGCATATCTATCTTGTCATAGCCAGGCACATCGATAGACCTGCGGTAATCCAGGGAAGCATGCAGTACGGACACAGCGTCGTTTTTCGCCATATTGATTTCATCCAGAATCCCGAAGCCTCCGTACTGGGCGCAGCGGTAAATACTGCCCCGGCGAAGCTGCACCTGATTGTCAATAAAAGTGTCTGTGCCAATCAAATCTCCGCTGTTGGTATTTACATGGAAAGACACATTGTACACAGGTCTTCCGAAAATCCAGGCCAGATTTTCCGCCAAAATATTTTTTCCCGTGGCCTTAGGCCCTGCCAGAAGAAGATTTTCCCCCTGCAGAAGGGCTGCAATTCCCATTTCTAAAACTTCCCTTCCGTAATAAGGCATGTCCGGCCTGGAAACCCTGGATTGCTCCTCTGGTTCTACCCCGTATTTGGCTCTGAATTCTTCAGCCGCTTCAATCAGTCCTTTATCTACCTGTTGCTCTGTTAAAAAATCAAATATATGCTCCATGGTTCTCCTTTCCCGCCAATTTCCCGGGCCCTCTGTTTAAGGAAGCATCCTATCAGTCAAAGCCCAGGGCATTTTTCCCTCATAGGATATGGGATTTTTTATTCCCACATCTCCTGAAATAGAAAAAAGCTGCCGCATGAAGGGAATCAGCTCTTCCTGCGGCGGCTCTCCTCCAGGCTTATACCTCAAACAGCAAATCACCGTAAGAAGGCATGGGCCATATCTCTTTGTCTACCAGCATCTCTAATTCATCCACCGGCTTACGCAAAGCCTCCATGGCCGGCATTACCTGGTGGCGGTAGAAGTATGCCTTCTCCCTGCCCTCTTCCATGGCGTGGGCTTCTTCAGAAATTTTCTTTAACTGCTCCAGAGCCTCTTTAGTTTCCTTCAGATGCTCAGAGGTTTCCTTCAGCAAATCTGTCTGCACATCTACATCCAAAACTCCGGCAGCTACAATAGAATTGATAGCGTCTGCCAGCTCCCTGGTATAACGGATAACTGCAGGGATAATCTGCTTGGCTGCAATGTCAATCATAGTCTTTGCTTCTATATTGATAGCCTTGGAATAGGCTTCATATTTAATCTCCTGTCTGGACTCCAGTTCCGCCTTAGTAAACACGCCGAACTCCTCAAAAAGCTTTACAGCCTTTTCGGAAGTAAGGGTATCCACAGCTTCTACCATACAAGTCAGGTTAGGAAGACCTCTTCTCTCTGCTTCCTCCACCCATTCCTGGGAATAACCGTTTCCGTTAAATACAATTCTCTGGTGTTCCGTAAAGTTCTTTTTAATTAAGTCATGGACTGCAAGGCTTAAATCCTCCGCCTTTTCCAGCTCATCGCAGGCTTCCTTAAACGCCTGGGCCACAATGGTATTCAGCACTACGTTGGCCGGGGCAATAGAATCCCTGGAGCCTACCATACGGAACTCAAACTTATTTCCGGTAAAAGCAAAAGGTGAGGTCCTGTTTCTGTCTGTGGTGTCTCTCATAAACTCAGGAATAGACTTTACACCTGTGTCCAGTTTCTCACTTTCAATACTGTGGTCTGCCATACCGGTAGTGATAAGCTGGTTCATCACATCTGTAAGCTGGTCTCCCAGGAAGACAGACACAATAGCAGGAGGCGCTTCATTGGCTCCCAGACGGTGGTCGTTGCCCACATCTGAAGCAGATTCTCTGAGCAGGTCCGCATGGCGGTCCACTGCTTTCAGCACACAGCTCAGTACCAGAAGAAACTGGATATTTTCGTGAGGGGTATTTCCGGGCTCTAAAAGATTGACTCCTGTATCTGTGGTCAGGGACCAGTTATTATGCTTACCGGAACCATTTACCCCGGCAAAGGGTTTTTCATGAAGCAGACACTTCATCCCATGCTGGGAAGCTACTCTCTTTAAGGTCTGCATGATAATCTGATTGTGGTCTACCTCCACATTAGCCTCTGCATAAATAGGAGCCAGCTCATGCTGGGCCGGTGCCACCTCGTTGTGCTGTGTCTTTGCCGTTACACCCAGTCGCCACAGTTCCTCGTTTACATGCTTCATATAGGCAGATACTTTCTGACGGATAGTTCCCAGATAGTGGTCATCCAGCTCCTGTCCCTTAGGAGGCATGGCGCCGAAAAGGGTTCTCCCTGTAAATACCAAATCTTTTCTCTTTCTGAATTTCTCATCGCTTACCAGGAAATACTCCTGCTCTGCACCTACGGAAGGAATCACTCTCTTAGATGCAGTGTCTCCTAACAGGCGCACCAGACGCAATGCCTGATTTCCCACAGCCTGCATGGAACGAAGAAGCGGTGTTTTCTGGTCTAAAGCCTCTCCTGTATAAGAACAAAAGGCAGTGGGGATACACAAGGTTGCTCCTGCTGCATCATGTCTCACAAAAGCCGGAGAAGTACAATCCCAGGCAGTATAGCCTCTGGCCTCAAAGGTTGCCCGGAGTCCGCCGGAAGGAAAGGATGAAGCATCAGGCTCTCCTTTTATCAGCTCTTTACCGGAAAAGCTCATAAGTACCTTTCCGTTAGGAAGCGGTGCAGTAATAAAGGAATCGTGTTTCTCCGCCGTTACTCCTGTAAGCGGCTGAAACCAATGGGTATAGTGTGTAGCTCCTTTCTCAATAGCCCACTCCTTCATCTCATGGGCAATCACGTCTGCCATCTCCAGCGACAGTTCCTTGCCTTCTAAAATTGTCTGCTTTAAATCTTTATATACCTTTTTGGGAAGCCGCTGCTGCATAACAGCGTCGTTAAAAACATCTTCACCAAAAATCTCAGCTACATTTGTATATTCACTCATACTCTGGTTTCTTCCTCCTAACCCCTATATCTTTTTTAAGCTCAACGATTCAGCCATCCGGCTCAGATTCACCGCTTACACAGCTGAATAGTTACTTTAAAACTGTATCTAAGATACCGCAAAACCCCTGAAAATGCAAGCTTTTTTTATAGTTTACATAAAGAGCAGAGAGCCAGAAATACCAGGCACAGACCACTTACCCAGGACAAGTCTCTCTGAAAAACCCGGCATATCCGGTTTCCTGCCTGCCATCCCGCCAGCATCATCAAAATCCCTCCGGCCAGGTTTCCGGGAACCAGAAAACCGGCGCCGCCCTCTGCCAATCCTGTACCGATTCCCACAGCCAGGCTGTCCAGAGACAGCACAAAAGCCATGAGGATACCCTGGGCCATGGTAAGCCTGCGGCACTGCTGTTCCTTCCACTCCTCCGGCTTCTGCTGAAAAAACTTGAGAATACGGCTTCCTCCGATAGCCAAAAGCAGAACAATCCCCAGGCCGGAGGTAAGCTTTAAGGGAAAGATTTCCCCCAGCAGCTCTCCGGTCCAAAGAGCCAGACCCAGCAGGCTGCTCATTACCAGATTCATCACCAGAACAATTTCCAAAGGCATTTTCCGGTTTTGAGCCCCATATGCAAAACTGACCACAAAAGAGTCTGTGGTCAGTGCAGCAATAAGCAAAATTCCATTTATAATATCAATCCAAGCCATTGCGCACCGTTATTTATCTGTTTTTTATATCATATGATAAATTCTGCGCAGTGGTTTCTTTCCCATTTCTTGTACTGTATCATTTACCTTCTGTATCGTTTTCCCCGGAAGTCAGCCTGGGATTTGACATCTCTTCCTCAGTCTCCGGCACATTATGGATAAGAGGTACTTCCTCATTCACTGGAAGCATTATCTGAGCCCCATGTTTTAGGTTTTTAATTTCCACCTGGGAATGCTCTCCTCCAAACTCTCCGTCCAATGTCCAGGAAATTTCCTCCTCACAGCTAATGGTGAGCGAAGGTGTTTTAAAGGCCTCTATCATCTTAGTATCTCCGCCTCCCACTAAAGAGGCTACGATTTCATTCATCTCCAGCAGATTCTTTGGCCTGCGGATAAACATAACCTCAAACAGGCCGTCGTCCAACATAACATCCGGACCTGTCAGCTTTTTAAATCCTCCTACTGAAGTAGAATTGCTGACCATGCCGAAAATAAACTCTCCGTCTAAGTTCATAACCTCAGAATGTACCTTCAGCTTGTAGGATTTTATGTTGAAAAGCCTCTGTGTTCCTTCTAATATATAGGCTGCATGTCCCAAGATATTTTTCAAATCCTGGTTTGTCTCATAGGACACATCGGTAAAAAGGCCAAAGGCAGCAATATATACGAAGAAATCCTCATTGAATTTTCCCACATCAAAGGCATGGGGAACCCCTTCCACAATATCCGTGGCAGCCTGAAGCATATTTTTAGACACATGCATACTGTTGGCAAAATCGTTGGTGCTTCCTGCTGGTATATATCCGATAGGAGTAGTAGAACCGGTTTTCATAAGTCCGGAGACAATCTCATCTAAAGTTCCGTCCCCTCCGCTCACCACCACAATATCAAAATCCTTTCCCTGCTTTCTGGCCGTCTTATAGCCGTCCATATAAGACTGGGTAGGATGCACAGTAATCTCATATCCGCCTTTCACAAAGATGTCCAGAATGTCCATAAGCCTGTTTTTAATACTGCCCTTTCCCGAACGGGGATTAAAAATAAAAAGCATTCTCTTCTTCATAGGGACCTCCCTCCTTTGTAAGAGAAAAGCTGACCACACTGCCATCAGCTTCCGATGTAAAAACAGAAAACACCTGGGAATCAGCAAACCTCCTCCCAAGTGCTTTCTCTATCCACTGCAAAGCCTAAGCCATGCGATTATACTAACTCTAATACAACTTCCATTGCAGCATCGCCCTTACGTGGTCCAATCTTGATGATTCTTGTGTAACCACCGTTGCGGTCTGCATACTTAGGAGCGATTTCAGTAAATAATTTCTCTACTAAATCAACTTCCTTTGTGTTTTTCTTCTTTCCGGCAGCAGCTGCTGGAACTTCTTTTACCGGATACAGAACTTTTAACATCTGTCTTCTGGCATGTAATCTGGAAGGAGCATCTTTCTTGATTTCCTTCTCTACTTCATCGTATACGGTAACTTTCTTTCCGTCTACAACTTCTTTTACTCTCTTAC
>NHCFR01400__coassemble_529_pt1 | contig 38027 bp, 32 predicted proteins | sample NHCFR01400__metabat2_high_PE_048 | metagenome-assembled genome bin NHCFR01400
CAGGTGGTGGATGAAGGCTCCATGCTCCATTTGAGAAAGAAAGCCTATGAAATATGGAAAGTGTGAAAAATTATGGATATACCTTCCGTGTATAAGGGCACTTTCCTCCCTTGTATATGGAAAGCGCCAAATGATAAGTAAATAAAGCCCCCTGTAAAAATCATGGCTTGCATCATGACTTTTACAGGGGGCGAAATTATGTTCCACTGGCAGAATTCTCTCTGGGAATTTAAAGTTTTCGAATTTTTTGGCGTTTGTTTTTTAGGGGCACAAGGGTAAAAGTTACTCCAGAGCGCTTCCTGCTGCTTTTAAATGTTCTACAAAGAGCCGACGGATGCCGGGATATTCTCCTAATCCTTTCAATACAGGCTTTACGGAGAAGCCAGCTTCTTTGAACTGACTGTACCAGGATTCCGGGTCATCCCCTGCCATATCATTCTTGGCATGGTCCCCTGCCACAATCATGAATGGAGCCAGAATAACCTGGGCTGGATTATATTCTTTTACCATCCGCATGAGACTTTCCATAGAAGGATAAGCCTCAACAGTTCCCAGAAAAATATTTTTGTAGCCTTTATCCTTGAAGGTGTAGTCTAAGGCTGCATAGATAGCATTGGCATAATGAGTGGTGCCATGCCCCATAAGAACCAGAACCTGGTCCCGGGTAAGAGAGGAGAACTCCTCCGCTACAGCCTGAATCACAGCCTGATTATCCTCTTCACTGGTGAGAAGAGGGTCTCCGAAAGAAATAGAATGAAAGTCTTTCTGATAAGAAAGGGCCTCTTCCTTCATCAAATCATTTTCGATTCCGTTTATCACATGGGTAGGCTGTACCAGCACATGGGTAATTCCTTCTTGTTTCATTTGTTCCATGGCTTCTTTTACCGTATTCACATGAATATTGTCCCGCTTTTTCAGCTTGCGGATAATCATTTTGCTGGTCCAGGCCCGGTACAAAGAAAAGTCGGGAAAGGCCTTCTGTAAATCTTCCTCAATTGCGTCAATGGTAAGAGCTCTTGTGTCATTATGGCTGGTGCCGAAGCTGACCGCCAGGATTGCTTTTTTTGTTTCTGATGACAAGGTTTCTTTTCCTCCGTAATATGTATTTGGTTTTATTGCTTCTATATAATTCTCCAGAGTTTTCAGATTCCCGGGAGGTGTGAGAGAAGCTTTCAGGATTCCCTTTCTGCACAGGCTGTCGAATAGCTCCAGCACAGCGGGAGGCTCCAGGTTTGTCTGAGCAAGTGCGGCAGTGTTGGAGAAAACCTCCAAAGGAGTGCCGTGCATCAGGATGGTTCCCTCATGAAACAGCAAAACTTCATCAGCCCATTGGTAGGCATAATTCACGTCATGGGTGGACATGAGAACGGTAATTCCTGCCTGGCTCATTTGATTTACAATCTGGTTTACCATGGCCGTGTGTTTTGGGTCCAGAGCTGCCGCAGGTTCATCCAGAATGATGATGTCCGGCTTCATGGCCAGAATATCTGCAATGGACACTTGCTTTTTCTGTCCGCCGCTAAGGGCGTGGGTAGGTTTGTGGCGAAAGGGAGTGATTTCCAATTGGCCGATAACCTGCTCTACCCGCTGGGCGGTTTCTGTCTGGGAAAGCCCCAGATTTAGAACACCAAAGGAAATTTCCTGGTAAACGCTGGCGGAAAAAAGCTGGTTATCCGGGTCCTGAAATACAATGCCCACCTTGCTCCTCAAATCCAACAGTCCTTTTTTTGTATAAGAATATTCTTGTCCTTTAAAGTAAAGCTTTCCCTTCTGGGGTTTTAAGATTCCGGTACAGCAGAGAAAAAAGGTGGATTTTCCGCTTCCGTTGGCTCCCATGACGGCCACCTTCTGTGCTTTTTTTATTTCCAGAGACAATCCGTTTAGAGAATGACTGTCTTCCATGTCATAGGAGTAATGTAGATTTTCTGCTTTTAATATGATTTCCTGATTCATGTAAAAAATCGCCTCCACACTGCAAATATAAACAGGGCAGTATCAAAAAGAACAATCCAGAACACTACCTTCTTTTTCGGCGGATTGCTTTCTGATAAGACCTGTATCCTGCCGTCATAACACCTGGCCTCCATAGCCTCATAGAGACGGTTAGACCGGGACACAGCCCGGAGCATCAGGACGGAGCCCAGCATGCCAAAGGATTTCAGGGAGGTCCGGTAATCCTTGTTGCCCAGGCGGCAGTTCTGAGAGATAGAAATGGCTTGTGCAGTATCCAGCAGCACAAAAATAAAACGATAGATAAGCAGCATCAGCTCTATAAGCAGGCCCGGGCACCGCAGTTTTCTTAAAACCTCCAGAATATCCGGCATGGGAGTGGTGAAGGAAAGAAAATACAGGCAGGATACTGCTGCAAGAGCAGTGAGAATAAGCTGCAGGGCATACAGAAGGGAGGAACTTCCCACAGTAAGATACCAGCCTCCTACAGGCAGAGCCAGCAAATCCAAAGGACTTTGCCGGACTTGAAAAATAATGGCCAGGGTGCTTAACAGTAAAAACGTCATAGGAAGGGAGAGAAATTTTAAATAACGCAAGACAGGGAGCCCGCCTTTAGCTACGGTGAGCATCCCTGTCACTGCCATTACAATACAAGCCACTGCAATGGAACGACTCATTACACAGATACAAAGTGTAATCACTGCAAAGGCAAATTTTTCTCCCGCATTTTCATAGCGCAGCCTGGAATGATAACAAAGCTTGTCTATGGTAATCACAGATAACTCCTCTCTGAATCCGGAAGTTTTTAACTATTCTTTCTCCTTCATCCATTTTCGCCGCTCCACAAAGCGTCCCATGATAAAGGCAATGATGCCAACGCCGATTCCTGTCTGGATACAGAAGAACAGGCTTTCCACTTCTCCGGGAAGCTCTCCGCCGATTAACTGCTCCAGTACAGGCACAGCCCAGGGTTCATAAGAGGAGTCCACTTCCTCTACCACCTGGCTGCCGGCATCGTCGGAGCCTCCGAATTCGGCGTCTTTCAGCGCAAATAAAGGTACTAGGGCAATTAAAAAGATTACCAGAATTCCTAACAATACTTTCTTTTTCATATTATTTGGCCTCCTTTATAAATCCGATGGATTTCAGCTCCGGTTTTGCATAGGTTTCCAGACCCATGACAATAAGTACGGTGATAATACCTTCGATAACGGCCAGCGGAACCTGGGTCGGTGCAAATACAGCTAAGAATTTTCCCATAGCCTGTCCGATAGTAGCGTCTGTGTGATGGGCCAGGGCCATCTGCCCCGCTGTGATGCAGTATGTAAATAAATCGCCCAGAGTAGCGGCCAGGAAAACTCCTACACGGCGGTTTACCTGGCATTTTTTACAAATCAGATAAATGCCGTAGGAAAGGAAGGGGCCGGCAATGGCCATGGAAAAGGTGTTTGCCCCTATGGTGGTCAGTCCTCCGTGAGCCAGTAAAATAGCCTGGAATAAAAGTACAATCAGTCCCAGGATAGACACGGCAGAGGGACCAAAAAGAATAGCACCCAGGCCGGTTCCTGTCATATGGGAACAGCTTCCGGTTACGGAAGGGATTTTCAGGGAGGAAATCACGAAGATAAAAGCTCCGGACATAGCCAGCAGAGTGATGAGCTGACGGTGTTCTCCCAGGGTTTTCTTAATGGACAGAAAGCCGGCGGCCAGGAAGGGGATGCAAAGAACGCCCCAGGCAATACAATAGCCTCCGGGCAGGTATCCCTCCATGATATGCATAGCATTTACCTGAGGTACGATACCAAAGGTAAGGGCAGATACAGAGGCCAGCACCAGAATTCGTTTTTCTTGCTTACTCATTTTTCTTCTTCTCCTTTCAAAACATAAAAAACATAAGGAAATTCAAAGAAATTTCCTGTAGAATGAAAAAGAATCCTGCTTTGCAGGATTCTCCGCCTGCGGCGGGTCGCTTTAGCGACATAACTCTTTTCCGCCGCAGTGCGTTCCTGCCCGGAGGGCTTTTTGTTCTATAGGAAATTCAGAGGAATTTCCTATAGAACAAAAAAACCTGTTCGGTTTCCCGACAGGCATCAGAAGAACAAGAGGGAATAGCAATATACAGAATTGATTTGCTATGAGCCAACCTGTTCTTACACAAGGCCATCGTTCGTAACCTGTGTAAATTGCGTGTGTAAGGCAGGTCTTCTGACTTGGGAATCCACGCTGTACTTTCGACCTTCCCAGATTACTCCAGTGGTCTGCAGACCTTGTCTGCCATGGAAAAATACAGCTCCTCCTTCACAGCGGCGTGACCGTGTGAGCATTGCACTCAACTTTCCTATTCTCCCCAGGCTCTCAGCGAAATCCAAAGGGCACCTTACTACATTCAATTCTGCACTCATTGTAGCATATGAGAGAATTTTGTCAATGAAATATAAAGTTTTCTACAAAAAAACGTAGAAAATTTCGGGTAGTTTTAACTAATCAAACAAGCGTTGCATGAGGGAAAATTCTATGCTAAGATGAAAAAAGATTGAGCCTGTGAAAGGTTCACGGATAAGACAAAAGAGATAGGGGAGAGTAAAACATGAGTATTTCCATGATTGGAATCGATTACGGGAAAGCTTCTGTGGATGTGAGAGCCCAGTTTTCCTTTACAAAGAAAAATGCTGTCCAGGCCATGGAGCGGCTGAAAAAAATGCCGGGGGTTTACGGCTGCATTATATTATCTACCTGCAACAGGATGGAACTCTGGGCCAGCCTTCAGGAAGAGTGGGAAGGCTCTCTCTATGGATTTTTGTGTAAGGAAAAGGATAAGCGACCGGAGGATTTTCAGAAATATTTTGTACAGAGAACGGAACGGGAAGCTGTAGAGCATTTGTTTTATCTCACAAGCGGACTGAAGTCCCAGATACTGGCGGAAGACCAGATTATCACTCAGGTGAAGGATGCTTTGGCTTTGTCCCGGGAGGCTTACTGTACAGATAATGTGCTGGAGGTGCTGTTCCGCACCGCAGTAACAGCGGCCAAGAAAGTAAAAACAGAGGTGAGTTTTTCCAGGGGAAATGTGTCGGTCATCCATCAGGCTATAGAGAAACTAAAGGCTCAGGGATTTCCTCTCCAGGGAAAGAACTGTATGGTTATCGGAAACGGGGAAATGGGCCGGGTGGCGGCCCTGGCTTTAAAGGAAGCCGGGGCAGATGTGACAGTGACAGTGCGGCAGTACAGAAGCGGAGTGGTGAATATTCCCCAGGGCTGCCAGAGAATCAATTATGGAGACAGGATGGAGTTTTTGCCTCAGTGTGATTTAGTAGTCAGCGCCACCGCCAGTCCAAACCTTACTATCACCAAAGAGGGACTGGAGGAAGCGGGGATTTCCGGCTCTCTTGTACTGATTGATTTGGCTGTGCCCAGGGATATAGACCCCTTGGCAGGGACCCTGGGAAATGTACGCTTGTATGATATTGACAGCTTTAAGATAGACGCTGTTTCTCCTAAACTGCAGGAAAGCCTGGAGCGGGCAGGCGCCATACTGGGAGAGCAAATGGAGGATTTTTACAGTTGGTATGAGGGACACGACTTAATTCCCAGAATCCAGGGAATTAAGGAGGAGGCTGTCCAGGATTTAAATCTGCGGATTTTAAAAACTCTGAGAAAAACGCCTATGGAAGAGGGAGACAGGGAAAAGCTGCTGACGGCTATTGATAAGGCTGCGGAAAAGGTTGTAAATAAAATGGTTTTTGGCCTGAAAGATTCCCTGAAACAGGAAGAGTTCAGAAACTGCGTAGAAGGATTGGAGAAGCTGTATGGCGAATGAAAAAAAATTTTTTCCCCTGTTTGTGGATTTGACAGAAAAAAAAGCAATGGTTATAGGCGGCGGGAAGATAGGAACCAGAAGGGCTAAGGCCCTTCTTCCCTTTGTAGGCAGTCTGGTGGTGGAAGCCCCTGCTGCCTCCCGGGAGATTTTAGAATTGGCCGGGGAGGGAAAGCTTATATACCGGGAAAAAGCTTATGAGCGCCGGGACATTTATGATGCTGACCTGGTAGTGGCTGCCACAGATGATAAAAAAGTGAATGAAGATATTTACAGTGCCTGCAAATGTCTGGGAATTTTGGTAAATGTGGCAAGCAGCCAGGATAAATGTGACTTCCATTTTCCCGGACTTTTAGAGTATGAAGGAGTTGTTCTGGGGTTTAACGGAGCCGGAAAAAACCACAGAAAAGTAAAAGAGGTGCGGATGAAGACAGAACAAGCCCTAAAGGGCAGCAGGGAGGAATAAAGTGAAAAAAATAGTCATAGGAAGCCGGGAAAGCCAGCTGGCAGTGATACAAAGCCGGATGGTGCAGGAGTACATAGAAAAAAATAATGAAAACCTGCAGGTGGATATTCTTACCATGAAGACCACAGGAGATAAGATTTTGGACAGAACCCTGGATAAGGTAGGGGGAAAAGGTCTGTTTGTAAAGGAGCTGGATTTAGCTCTGCGGGAAGGCAGGAGCGATTTGTCAGTACACAGCCTGAAGGATATGCCGATGGAGGTTCCTGAGGATTTGCCCTTGGTGGCTTTCTCTAAAAGAGAGGACCCCAGAGATGTGCTGGTACTTCCCCAAGGCGCTTCAGAATGGGATAGGACAAAGCCTATTGGCTGTTCCAGCAGAAGGCGGATTCTCCAGCTTAAAGAACTGTTTCCACAGGTGGAGTGCAGAAGTGTCCGGGGAAATGTGCAGACTCGTCTGAGAAAGCTGGATGAAGGAGAGTACGGGGCCTTGGTACTGGCAGCAGCCGGCTTAAAGCGGCTGGGATTAGAGTATAGAATCCACCGGTATTTTGACCCGGAGGAAATGATTCCCGCAGCTGGTCAGGGGATTTTGGCTGTGCAGGGAAGAAAAGAACTGGATACGGATATGTTGAAGGGATTCCAGGACGAAGAAGCCTACTGGGAGGCTTTGGCGGAGAGGGCTTTTGTAACAGAGCTGAACGGAGGATGCTCTTCTCCCATAGGAGCCCACGGAAGGACAATAGACCATAAACTGGTGCTGCTGGGTCTTTATTATGATGAGGATACAGGGGCTTATAAAAAGGGACGAATAGAGGGAAATCCCCGGGATGCCCGGTCTCTTGGAATTTCCCTGGCCAGAAGGCTGAGGGAGGAATGCAGGGGCCAAGACCCCGGAGAGGAGCAGAAAGGATGAGTACAGGAAAAGTATGGCTGGTAGGTGCCGGCCCCGGAGACATTGGATTGTTTACCCTGAAAGGCATGGAGGTGTTAAGGCAGGCCCAAGTGGTGGTTTATGACAGTCTGGTTGGACAGAGCCTGCTGTCCAGAATACCGGATACAGCCAGATGCATCAATGTGGGAAAGAGAGCTTCCCACCACACCATGCCCCAGGAACAGATAAACGAATTGCTGGCAGAGGAGGCCAAAAAAGGCCTTCGGGTGGTGCGCCTGAAAGGGGGAGACCCTTTCCTTTTCGGAAGAGGAGGAGAGGAAGCAGAGCTTTTAGCCAAAGAAGGGATTCCCTTTGAAATCGTGCCCGGGGTTACTTCTTCTATTGCGGTGCCGGCTTATAACGGCATTCCGGTAACCCATAGAGATTTTACCTCCTCTGTCCATATCATTACAGGACACAAAAAACAGGGGCAGGATTATGATATTGATTTCAAGGCTTTGGTCCGGACAAAAGGGACTTTGGTTTTTCTTATGGGGGTTTCAGCTCTGGAGGAAATCTGCCGTTCTCTTCTTGCTGCAGGAATGGAGCCGGATATGCCTGCGGCTCTTTTGCAAAAGGGAACTACTGCGGGACAGAAGAGAATATTGGCGGATATTTCCACCCTTCCTCAGGAAGTGAAACGCCAGGGAGCCCAGACCCCTGCCATTATTGTGGTGGGACGGGTATGCGCCCTGGCAGAGGAATTTGACTGGTATGAAAAACTGCCTTTGGCAGGCTGCCGGGTATTAGTCACCAGACCCAGAGAGCTGGTTTCTGCAATGGCAGAAAAGCTGAGAAAAAAGGGGGCGGAGGTATTGGAGCTTCCTGCTATCTGCACCAGACCTTTGGAGGACCAGAAGGAGCTTTACCAGGCTTTTCAGACTCTGGAAACCTATGACTGGATTGCTTTTACCAGCCCTACAGGAGTGCGGATTTTCTTTGAGGAGATGAAAAAAGCCGGTGTGGACATAAGAAAACTTTATCATGCCAAGCTGGCGGCAATCGGAAAGGGAACGAAAAAGGCATTGGAAGAGAAAGGCTTTTTTGTGGATTTGGTACCAGAGGTATATGACGGAGCCTCTCTGGGACAGGCCCTGTGCCAGGCCTGTCAGGGAGAAGAACGGATTCTTCTTCCCAGAGCTAAGGCAGGTAATTCAGAGATTTTACAGGAGCTTAAGAAAAAGCCTGGACTTCAGATTTCCGACATTGCCACCTATGAAACTTTATATGAGAAACAGGACCTGATAGATGAGAAACAGGAGTTTGAACAGGGGCATATAGACTGTGCCGTATTCACCAGCGCTTCCACGGTCCGGGGCTTTGCAGAAGCGGTAAAGGGGCTGGATTTTTCCCTGGTCCGGGCTGCTTGTATCGGAAAGCAGACTAAGGCGGCGGCAGATGCATTGGGAATGAAAACTTATATGGCCAAACAGGCGGACATGGACAGCCTGGTAGAGCTGGTTTGCAGAATGAAGGAAGAAAAGGAGTGTTGAGATAATGGAAATGACAATCAGGCCCAGAAGGCTGAGAGGAAACGAGAAAATCAGAAAAATGGCAAGAGAGACCAGAATAGATAAAAGCGCTTTGATTTACCCTCTCTTTGTAAAAGAAGGCCAGAATATAAAAGAAGAGATACCTACTATGCCGGGACAGTACCGTTACAGTCTGGATTGTGTTTCCCAGAAGCTGGAAGCGCTTTTGGAGGCCGGTGTGGATAAAGTTATGTTTTTCGGTATTCCGGAGCATAAGGATGAAGTGGGCAGCCAGGCCTACGCCCAGGATGGCATTATCCAGAAAGCCCTTGAAAAAGCCAGGGCTGATTTTGGGGATGAACTTTATCTCCTTACAGATGTGTGTATGTGTGAGTATACTTCCCACGGACACTGCGGTCTATTAAAAGGCCAAGAGGTGGACAACGACCCTACCCTGGAGCTTTTGGCTAAAACAGCTCTCTCCCATGTGGAGGCGGGAGCGGATATGGTGGCTCCCTCTGATATGATGGACGGAAGGGTAGGGGCTATCCGCCGCCTTTTAGATAAAAGAGGATACCAGGAAACTCCCATTATGTCTTATGCAGTCAAATACGCCTCTGCCTTTTACGGACCTTTCCGGGATGCAGCAGGTTCTGCCCCCTCTTTCGGAGATAGGAAAAGCTATCAGATGGATTTCCATAACAGAAGAGAAGCTGTGAAAGAAGCCCTGCTGGATGTGGAAGAGGGAGCTGACATTATCATGGTGAAGCCGGCCATGAGCTACCTGGATATTGTCCGGGAGGTGAAGGACAGCATCCATCTTCCTGTGGCCGCATATTCTGTCAGCGGAGAATACGCTATGGTAAAGGCGGGAGCCAAGCTGGGCTTTATAGAAGAGGACAGGATTATCTGTGAAATGGCAGCCAGTGCTTTTAGGGCAGGCGTAGACATTTATCTGACCTATTTTGCGGAGGAAATCGCTAGATTTATAGAAGAAGGGAGAATCGGATAATGACAAAATCAGAAAATTTATTCCAAAGAGCAGTCCAAAGAATTCCCGGAGGAGTCAACAGCCCGGTACGGGCTTACGGGGCTATTGGAGAAACGCCTCGTTTTATCCAGGGGGCTGTAGGCTGCAAAATATTTGATGTGGACGGAAATGCCTATACAGACTATATCGGGTCCTGGGGCCCAATGATTCTGGGGCACAACAGGGAGGAAATAAAGGAGGCTGTGATTCGTGCCAGTGAAAACGGACTAAGCTTCGGCTGCGCTACGGAAAAGGAAGTAGAAATGGCGGAGTTTATCTGCGAACGGATTCCTCATGTAGAGATGATTCGTATGGTAAATTCAGGTACAGAGGCAGTGATGAGCGCTGTCCGCACGGCCAGAGGTTATACAGGAAAAAATAAGATTATTAAGTTTGCAGGCTGCTATCATGGCCATTCAGACGCTATGCTGGTAAGTGCAGGAAGCGGTGTTATGACAAGCGGTGTACCGGACAGTGCAGGAGTGCCCCAGGGCTGTACCCAGGATACTATGTTGGCTATTTACAATGATTTAGACAGCGTGGAGCAGCTTTTAAAAGAAAGTCAGGACAGTGTGGCGGCAGTAATCATTGAGCCTGTGGCCGCCAATATGGGTGTGGTGCCACCTAAGGAAGGCTTTCTGTCCGGGCTCAGAGAGCTTTGTGACAAGCACGGTGCCCTGTTGATTTTCGATGAGGTAATTACAGGCTTTCGTCTGGGCTTTGCCGGAGCAGCCGGTTTTTACGGGATAAAACCGGACTTGGTGACCTACGGAAAAATCATTGGAGCCGGAATGCCGGTAGGGGCCTACGGCGGAAGAAAAGAGATTATGGAGATGGTTTCCCCGGCAGGACCGGTCTACCAGGCGGGAACTTTAAGCGGCAACCCTATTGCCATGGCTGCGGGATTGGCCCATCTGAAGCTGCTGTGGGAAGACCAGGATGTATATAAACGACTGTATCAGAAGGGAGAAGCTTTCTTTGGGGAAATCCGCCGGATTTTCCTGGAAAAAGGAGTGGAATACCAGGTGAATTCCGTAGCTTCCCTGGGAAGCATCTTTTTCACCAGTCAGCCTGTGAAGGATTATACCTCTGCTAAAACTGCAGATACCAAAGCTTTTTCCCAGTATTTTAAATTTATGCTGAAGCAGGGCGTCCATCTGGCACCTTCCCAGTTTGAGGCTATATTCCTGTCCGACGCTCATACAGACCTGGAAATTCAGGAATTTTTGGAACTGGTGAAGAAATATTTTTAGGTGATATTATGGATGCTACGATGATTGGATTTCTGATTCTTCTGCTTTTTGTTCTCTGTCTGGCCTGGACAGCCTGGCGGGAAAGCAGAGGCAGAAGAGCCAGATTTTTGCAAAATATGATACAGGCCTGGGGAAAAATTCCGGACAGGGAATATAGTTGGGAGGAATTGGAAAAGATTTCCCAATATTTCCGGCAGAGAGAAAAGAAGGGGTTCTATATTGACGATATTACTTGGAATGACTTAAATATGGACCAGGTATTTGCCCTGCTGAACCAGTGCCTGTCCCCGGTAGGCGATGCCTGTCTTTATGATATGCTCCGTAAACCTGTTTTTGACAAGGAAACCCTGGAAGAAAGAAACCGGCTTATGGACTTTTTCCGGGAAAACCAGGCGGCCAGACATAAGCTGCAGCAGCTTTTGATTGGCATACGGAAACCGGGAAGCTCCAGTTTTTATGAGGCTGTCCATGTGACTCAGGAGGTGACGGTCCAGGGTTCAGGGGTTCAGCTGGCCATGTGTCTGGGCTTTTTCTTATCCCTGCTGTTTTTTGCCATAAAGCCGGATACAGGAGTGTTTTTTCTTTTGGGAATGTCCCTGTTTAACATTGGCTCTTACTTTGTGAAAAAACAGGAGGTTGACGTGTACCTTTCCAGTTTCCGCTGTGTGATTCAGTTATTGTCTGCCCAGAAGGAATTGGAAAAGCTAAGGATTCCCCAGCTGGAAGCTTATACCTTACAGGCCGGGGAGTATGCCAGGGCTCTGTCAAAATTCAAGAGAGGGAATTTTCTGGTGGTGGACCGCAACAGTGCAGGCGGCGGACTGGAAGGGTTTTTCCTGGATTATGTGCGGATGCTGACCCATCTTGATTTAATAAAATTTTACGATATGTTAAAGGCCATGCAGGAAAATACAGAGGCTCTGGACGGCCTTATGGAGATTTTCGGAACACTGGACGCTCTGATTTCTGCTGCCTCTTTCCGGGAAAGCCTGCCCTATTATACAGTGCCCAACCTGGAAGAAGGAGAGAAAGCTTATATCCGTGTGAAGAATCTGTATCATCCCCTTCTTTCGGACCCGGTGGCCAACAGCATAGAAGCCAGGGAGGGAATTCTGATTACAGGTTCCAATGCCTCGGGAAAATCCACCTTTTTAAAAAACATAGCGGTAAATGCTATTTTAGCCCAGACTATCTATACAGCTGTGGCTACCAGCTATGAGGCGCCTTATTTTAAAATCATGACCTCCATGGCTCTGCGGGATGACTTACAGGGAGGGGAAAGCTATTTTATTGTGGAAATCCGGTCTTTGAAAAGAATTTTGGAGGAATCGGAAAAAGAAGGCTGTCTGCTGTGTATTGTAGACGAGGTGCTGAGAGGTACCAACACCATTGAGCGTATTGGGGCATCTTCCCGGATTCTGGCTGCGCTCCAAAGAGAAAAGGTACTGCCCTTTGCAGCTACCCATGATATAGAGCTGTCTTATATTCTGGAGAAGCGGTATGAGAATTATCATTTTGAGGAGGAGATAACCCAGAAAGAAGTTGTGTTTAACTATCTGCTAAAAAAAGGGAGGGTTACTACCCGAAATGCTATTCGTCTGCTGGAAATGACAGGTTATGACAAAGAATTGGCCAACCAAGCTAAATCTGCGGTAAGCGATTTTGAAAAAACAGGAATCTGGAAGGTTATGGAAAAATAAAATAGAGAATTGTCGAGCGGAAAGATAATATGAAGATTAAAGTCAGACAATTTGTCTTGACGAAAGAAGTGGAATTTGACATAATAATAGGTGTCAAAGGACAGCGCTGTCTTTTCTTTTTGTTTTTTGTTTTTATTTCTCCAATCAGCGTCTCTGCTGGAATCCCAAAGACATTTACGCTACGCTGTGAGAAAACTAAGATGGGAGTGATTGCCAAGAAAAAGATTCCATTCTAATATCTGTCTTCAGGGCGGACAAGTCTTATTCACAAAGCGGGCAAGAATGTCAAAAGCTTTCTGATTCCAAACCATGGAAAGCACAGTCTGAGGGTTTACCATTGGGTTATAAAGGGGGCTTCCCACTGAACCATAGTGTCAGTGGGAAGCCCTTTTCCTGACTTTAAGAGTCAGGTGCAGACAGTGATGTTGTTAGCAGCAGAAGCCTCTGCCGTTTCCACAGCCGCACAGAAGCAGCAGAATCAGGATAATGCAGCTGCAGTCATTTCCACAGCCGTCATTTCCGCCAAATACGCTTCCGTTACCGCAGCAGGACAGAAGAAGCAGAACCCAGATGATGCAGCTGCAGTCGCCAAAACCACTGCGGCCCATTCCTCCTGAACAGTTATCGTCACATCCGCAACCACAATTTGTAGCAGCTAAGTCACTCATGAAAGTATCCTCCAAAGATTTTGATTACACTTACATAGTATGCGGTTAGCCCTAATGGGTGCAGAAAAAGAAAAAATTCTTTTTATCGTTTATAAAGCGGCTGCACAGCCCGGAAAATTTCACCGCTTATTTGGCCTGTTAAAGAGAAGACAGAGAGGAGAATACCCGGTACACATCCAGGGTGCCGTAACCCCATTCACGGTTGGGATAAAGCTTATCTGAGGTGCGTTTTGCGCCCCGGATGAAAAGAGCCTTGAGTTCTGCGTTGTTGAATATTCTGGGAGGCCGTTGGTTCATGCCCCACTCTAATATCAGGGCACAGGCTCCTGCAGTGTAGGAGGCGGCCACAGAGGTTCCGGTGACAGTGGTAAAGCGTCCTCCGGGAGCAGGGGCATAGGCATTGACTCCCGGGGCAGCTAAATCCGGCTTCATTTCTCCGGTACGGGTATAGCCTCTGCTGGAATTTAAGTACAGGCTGTTGTTATAGGCATTGTAGGCAGCGGCTGTGATAACCGAGGAGGAGGCGGAAGGAGCAGTGAGAGTGGTGTCCGGGTTGGGAACCAGAAAGGTGACATCAGGGTCTGAAAATCCTGTAAGAGGAAGCCACATATGGAAGTTTCCGCCATTATAGCCATCTGTATACACCCGGACTTTCCAGGAGCCTGGGGTGGGTTGGGAAAAACGGATAAAAATTAACTGGTTGCCGGATACAGTCTGGATAATTTCAGAGCTGACGAAAATTCTGGTTCTCTCCAGAATAAAAGAAATCTCCTGGCTGTAGCTGATGCGGGGAGGAATCTTTTGCACTATTTCTCCCAGAGGGGATTCAAAGCCCACAGCGTAAATTTCCGGAGGCTGGCCCCAAAGCTCCACACAGAAACCCTGGGTGTCAGGCTGGACCAGGATTTCCACGGAATCGTAATCTCCGGAGGTTCTGGCGGTACCGTAATAGTGATGGGCTTTTCCCGCTTCATTTCCTGCGGCAGCTACTCCAATAAGGCCCCGGAATTTGTCGGTGACTGACAGCATGGAATCCAGAGGAGAGGTACCGGTATGGGAGCCCTGGTTAGTTCCCACGCCTATGCAGATAACAAGAGGTTTCAGCAATTCTTCAGATAGCTGTACCAGATAACCGATGCCGGTCATAAGGTCTGTCATCTGAAAAACAGGAACGTCCCCAGTGACATAGAACAGGGTTTTCAGATATTCCTTGGCCTCCTTCAGCTTGACCATGGCAATAAGGGACTGAGGTGCCGCTCCGTTAAATTCACTTTCCGGAAGGGTGCTTCCTGCGGCCAGGCCGGCCATAAAAGTACCGTGGCCGTTTTCATCTCTGGAGGGAACCAGCTCATAGGGATTTTCAGAGGACAGGGCTCTGTTGATGTCTTCCTCTGTGTAGGCGGTTCCATACACCTGGCCACGGGGAGGCTGGCCGCTTTGAATGGTCTGGTCCCAGAGACCGCAGATGCGTGTGGTGCCGTCTGGGTTCCGGAAGGCAGGATGGGTATAGTCAATGCCTGTATCCAGAAAACCCAGGATAATGTCACGGCCCATGAGATTTAGTACCGGCTGGTCCTGAACAGCGGTAATCCCGGAGGCTTCCAGGTTTACCGTGTCCAGAAGCCCGTACAGCTTAGGGACGGTATTGTAGAAAAAGCCCTCCTCAAAATAATCTGTCAGCTCCCGCAGAGAAAGGGGAACATGAATCATGCCATAGTATTCGTTTAGAATCTGAGGGCCCCGGTCTTCATATTGTTTGAGAAAACAGGGGAATAAGGGCAGGATAATGTCTGCATAATCCTCTGAGAGAAGCATTTCTTTTATAGAAGGCATAGAAGCTCCTTCATTCTGTTTCTTTCAATGTATGTGTTTCTTTTCAGGAACTTGACTGGAACCAGAGAGTTTTTCCCGGAATATGATATAGAAAAGAAGAACAGCCTTTGGGAAAGAAAATGAGAGAGCTGAGCGGAAAAGGAGTTGGGGTGGCAGTGCTGGATACCGGCGCCTTCCCTCATATGGACTTTGACAGCAGGATATGGGCCTTTCAGGATTTTGTCAGGGGCCGCAGGGTACCCTATGATGATAACGGGCACGGCACCCATGTGCTGGGAATCCTGGGAGGAAGCGGCAGAGCCTGCAGAGGGAAATACAAGGGACTGGCCCCTGGCTGCGGGATGATTCCCCTGAAGGTTTTAGATGAAAAAGGAAACGGAAATAAAGAGCAGGTCATAGAGGCTCTTCGGTGGGTGGAAGAAAACCGGGAAAAATATAAAATCAGGATTGTAAATATATCTGTAGGGACCACCCAGAGCGGAGACCATGGAGATTTAATCCGTGCCGTAGAACGGGCCTGGGATTTAGGGCTGGTGGTGGTTACAGCCGCCGGGAATATGGGTCCCAGAATGGGAAGCGTCACAGCGCCAGGCTGCAGCAGGAAGGTTATCACCGTAGGTTCTTCCGATATGCTGATGAAAAACCAAGGTATTTCAGGCAGAGGGCCTACCAGGGAATGTGTCAGCAAGCCGGATATTGTGGCTCCGGGAAATGAAATCATATCCTGTGCCAATAAGACCGGCCCCTTTCCCTATGCAGTAAAAAGCGGTACCTCTATGTCAACGCCCATTGTATCCGGGGGAATAGCCCTGCTTTTAGAGAAACACCCGGAATTTACCAACCTGGAGGTAAAGAAAAGGCTCCGGGCCACGGCCAGGGATTTGGGGTACCCTCACAATGTCCAGGGATGGGGCATGTTCCAGTTAAATCCCTTTCTCCTACGGGAAGAGCGCAAGATATAATCTCAGGTTATGGGTATTATCAAAAGTGAAAATCTGTCTTGACATGATTTGTATAATTGTATACAATGATACAAACAATTTGATAACCAAAGAAAAGGCAAAGCCCTGGCTGATACAGCGAAAAGGGTATGCCAGGGGCCAGGCCCCGGAAAAACAAGGAGTGAGAAAAATGATAGACAGAGCTGTCAGAATGAATTACCATACGAATTTGCTGGAACTGGAGGAGCATATGTATCCTCTGGTGGATGTGGAGAAGCCAAATGTGTTCCGCAATCTATTTCCTTATTCTGAGGTGCCGAAGATTGCCTTTAACGACCGAATTGTTCCGCACCACATGCCGGATGACATCTGGATTACAGATACTACCTTCCGGGACGGCCAGCAGTCCAGAGCCCCTTATAGTACCCAGCAGATTGTCACCATTTATGATTACCTGCATAAGCTGGGAGGACCTAACGGGAAGATTAAACAGTGTGAGTTTTTCCTTTACAGCAAAAAGGACAGAGATGCTGTTTATAAATGCCTGGAAAAAGGGTATCAGTTTCCGGAGGTCACCAGTTGGATTCGGGCCAGCAAGAAAGACTTTGAATTGGTAAAAGATATTGGTCTGAAGGAGACAGGAATTCTGGTAAGCTGCTCTGATTATCATATCTTTTATAAGATGAAAATGACCAGACGCCAGGCCATGGAGCATTATTTAAGCGTTATCCGGGATTGTTTGGACATTGGAATCAGTCCCAGATGCCACTTGGAGGATATTACCAGAGCAGATATATACGGCTATGTGATTCCTTTCTGTCTGGAGCTGACTAAGCTGATGGAGGAATATTCCATTCCCATTAAGGTACGCTGCTGCGATACTATGGGTTACGGGGTAAATTATCCGGGAGCTGTGATTCCCCGCTCCATACCGGGTATCATATACGGTATCATGACACATGCAGGCATTCCTTCAGAGCTGATAGAATTCCACGGTCATAATGATTTCTATAAAGCTGTCAGCAATTCTACCACAGCCTGGCTTTATGGAGCCAGCGGAGTGAACTGTTCCCTTTTCGGTATCGGAGAACGCACAGGAAATACTCCTTTGGAAGCTATGGTCTTTGAATATGCTCAGTTAAAAGGAAGTCTGGACGGCATGGATACCACAGTGATTACAGAGCTGGCAGAATACTATGAGAAAGAAATCGGTTATAAGGTTCCTTCCCGTACGCCTTTCGTGGGAAGCGCCTTTAATGTGACCAGAGCAGGAATTCATGCAGACGGACTCTTGAAAAATGAAGAGATTTATAATATATTTGACACAGAAAAGTTTTTGAACCGGGCGCCTCTGGTGGCAGTATCCAACACTTCCGGTTTGGCCGGCATTGCCCACTGGATAAATAATTACTTCCGGCTTCCCCAGGAAAAGCAGATTGACAAAAACAGCCAGCTTGTGGCCATGGTAAAAGCCTGGGTGGACAAGGAATATGAAGACGGAAGGGTTACGGTGCTGACAGATGGGGAACTGCTATCCGTCATAGAGGAGAGCTGCGACCGCCTGGGAATCAGCTTGAAATAGGAAACGGAGAGAGGAAAATGGCAGGAGAGTCCTTAAGGGAAAAGGTATTTAAAAAGATTCGGGAAGACATATTAAAGGGCAGGTATAAAAAAGGAGACGAGCTGGTGGAATGTACTATCGGCAAAGAGCTGGGGGTCAGCAGAACCCCGGTACGGGAAGCCATTCGTCAGCTGGAGCTGGAGGGACTGGTGCAAATCATTCCAAACAAAGGAGCCTTTGTCACGGGAATCTCTGCCCAGGACGTGATGGACATGTACCTTATCCGTGCTAAGCTGGAGGGGCTTTGTGCTGCCATGGCTGCCCGTCACGCCTCCCGGGAACAGCTGGAGGGCATGGAAGAGGCCATTATGCTGTCGGATTTTCACGGAGACAAGGGAAATTATGAGCAGGTGTGCCGTCAGGACGGCAGATTTCACCAGCTTCTCTACCAGGCATCCAAAAGCCGGGTGCTGATTCATACCCTCAGGGATTTTCACCAGTATCTGGAGCGGGTAAGGATGGCTTCAGTCAAATACAGGACCAGGCTGCGCCCCTCAAACATTGAACATAAAAAGATTCTGGAAGCCATAAAAGCAGGGGACCAGACAGAGGCGGAAAAGGCTGCTTACCAGCATATCGCCAATACAATGGAAAACCTGAAAAATTTTGATATTGACGCAGTTTTAAAAGAAGAAATCTATTAGAAGAGAAGAAAGGAGATTACCATGGAGAAAATTAAAATGACAACCCCTCTGGTAGAAATGGACGGGGATGAAATGACAAGAATCCTTTGGAAAATCATAAAGGAGGAGCTGTTGGAGCCTTTTGTGGAGCTGAACACAGGGTATTATGATTTAGGTCTGGAATATAGAAATGAAACCAATGACCAGGTAACCGTAGATGCAGCTAATGCTACTAAAAAATACAAAGTAGCCGTAAAGTGCGCTACCATTACCCCTAACGCAGCCCGCATGGAAGAATATAACTTAAAGGAAATGTACAAAAGTCCAAACGGCACCATCCGTTCCATGCTGGATGGTACGGTTTTCAGGGCGCCTATTGTAGTAAAAGGAATTGAGCCCTGTGTGAAAAACTGGAAGAAACCAATTACCCTGGCCAGACATGCTTATGGCGATGTGTATAAAAACACAGAAATGGTGATTCCGGGACCAGGTAAGGTAGAACTGGTGTACACGGCTGCAGACGGAACCCAGACCAGAGAGCTGGTTCATGAGTTTAAAGGACCTGGGGTGGCTCAGGGTATGCACAATCTGGACAGCTCCATTGAAAGCTTTGCCAGAAGCTGTTTCTCTTACGCCCTGGATACCAAACAGGATTTGTGGTTTGCCACTAAGGACACTATTTCTAAAAAATATGACCATACCTTTAAAGATATTTTCCAGGAAATTTATGAGAAGGAATATGAAAAGAAGTTTAAAGAAGCAGGGATTACCTATTTCTATACGCTTATAGATGATGCAGTTGCCAGAGTAATGAAAGCTGAGGGAGGCTTTATCTGGGCCTGCAAGAATTATGACGGGGATGTAATGAGCGACATGGTATCTTCAGCCTTCGGCTCACTGGCCATGATGACTTCTGTGCTGGTATCTCCTCACGGATACTTTGAGTATGAGGCAGCTCACGGTACAGTGCAGCGCCACTACTACAAACACTTAAAGGGAGAAGAGACCTCCACCAACTCTGTGGCTACGATTTTTGCCTGGAGCGGAGCTCTGAGAAAGAGAGGAGAACTGGACGGAAACCAGGAGCTTATGGCCTTTGCAGACAAGCTGGAAAAAGCTACACTTTCTGTAATCGAAAGCGGAAGAATGACAAAGGATTTAGCTCTGATTACCACTCTGGAAAACCCTGCAGTATTAAACAGCCGGGAATTCATTCAGGAAATCCGCAAAGAGCTGGAAAAATAAAGGGTTTTATTCTATAGAACAGAGAAGAGGAGCTGGCTACTGTGCCAGCTCCTCCCATTTTTCATATAATTCTTCCAGCTGCAGAGCAATGTCTGCTTTCTCCGTGGACAGGGCCATACATTTAGCGGAATTGGTAGCAATCTGTGGGTCTTCCAGTTGGCTGTCGATTTCCTTGTCCCGGGCTTCCAGCTCTTCTATGGCTTTTTCTGTTTTTTTCAAATCATTTTGTCTCTTTCGTATGCGGGCCTGCTCTTCTTTTTGCTGCTGCCAGTCCAGCTTTGTGGCAGACATGTTTTCCACAATCTGGGTCGCCTCCTGGGCAGGAGCATAGATTTGGGTCAGCTCTTCTTTTTTCTCCAGGTAATAATCATAATTTCCAATATAATTTACCAGTTTCTGGTTAGTCAGCTCCAGAATTCTGGTAGCTGTCCGGTTGATAAAATAACGGTCGTGAGACACATAGAGGACGGTTCCTTCATAGTTGTTGAGAGCCTCCTCCAAAATTTCCTTGGAAGTAATATCCAGATGGTTGGTAGGCTCGTCCAATATAAGAAAATTAGCTTCGGACAGCATAAGCTTGGCTAAAGAAACACGGCCTCTTTCACCGCCGCTTAAAGCGGAAATTTTCTTAAACACATCATCTCCCGTAAACAAAAAGGCGGCAAGAAGATTGCGGATTTCCGTATTAGTCAGCTTAGGGTAATCGTCGGAGATTTCCTCGAATACGGTTTTCTCCATATGCAGTACATGATGCTCCTGGTCGTAGTAGCCGATATGAACCTTACTGCCTAAATGGAAGACTCCGCTGTCCGGCACAAGAAGCTGGTTCAGGATTTTCAGGATGGTGGTTTTACCGGTGCCATTGTTTCCGATAATGGCAACCTTTTCCCCTCTTTTCACGGTAAAGTTCAAGTCCTCAAAAAGAGGGAGAGAGGGAAAGGATTTGGTCAGATGCTCTACCGTCAGCACGTCGTTTCCACTGGTGATTCTGGGACGCAGGGTAATTTTCATGGAAGCATCTACCTCCACCGGTTTTTCCAGTACATCCATTTTCTCCAGCATTTTCTCCCGGCTTTCCGCTCTCCGGATGGATTTTTCCCGGTTAAACTGCCGCAGCTTTGCAATAACCTCTTCCTGATGCTTGATTTCCTGCTGCTGGTTCAGATAAGCCTGATAAGCGGCCTTTCGGAGCATGGCTTTTTTTTCACTGTAGGCAGAATAATTGCCTGTAAAAGTAGTGACTTTAGTATTGTCGATTTCTACGATTTTTGTTACTACCCGGTCCAGGAAATAACGGTCGTGGGACACAATGAAGACAGCCCCCGGATAGTTCAGCAGATAGGTTTCCAGCCAGGTAATGGACTCCATATCCAGGTGGTTGGTAGGCTCATCCAAAAGAATGATGTCCGGCCGGGACAAAAGAAGACGCCCCAGGGCAACACGGGTTTTCTGACCCCCGGAAAGAGTGGAAATCATTTTGGAGAAATCCTCCTCCCCGAAACCAAGACCCTTTAAAACTCCTGTGATTTCACTTTTATAGGCATAGCCGTTTTCCTGCTCAAATTTCTGTGTCAGTCTGGAGTAGGACTCCATCAGACGGGTCAGCTCTTCCCCTGCAGCATGTTTCATTTCCTGTTCTGTGCGGCGCATCTGCATTTCCATGTCCAGGATGTGCTGTTTTACCTCGAGAAGGGAATCATAGATAGATAAATCACTGGTTAAATCCTGGTGCTGGGCCAGGTAGCCCAGAGTCTTTCCTTTAGCCAGGATAACCTGCCCTTCTTCCGGGGTAATTTCTCCTACAATAATGCGGAAAAGAGTAGATTTTCCTGCACCGTTGATTCCGATAAGCGCAGCCTTTTCTCTTTCCTCTATATGAAAACTGGCGTCACACAGCAGAGGGACGCCGTCAAATGCTTTTTCTATATTCTGACAGGCAAGTATCATGAGAAACTCTCCTTTGTATGTGTTTTTCTTAAAGTCTATCGTTTCTATTATAGCGGAAAATCCTGATTTGACAACAGATAAAATGAATAATAATTGACTTTAATTTAACAATTATATATAATAGTCCTAGAAATTGCATTTTGGATACAGGAGGGTTGGTCGTGGACGAAAAGGGCATATCAAAAGCAGTAATCAGGAGACTTCCCCGATATTACAGGTATTTAGGAGAGCTTCTGGAGGAAGGAGTAGAGCGGATTTCCTCCAATGAGCTAAGTGCAAAAATGAGAGTCACTGCCTCTCAAATCCGTCAGGATTTAAACAATTTCGGCGGCTTCGGACAGCAGGGCTATGGCTATAATGTGCCTTATCTGTATGCTGAAATCGGGAAGATACTGGGCTTGGACAAGATTCACCATATGATTATCATAGGAGCCGGAAATTTAGGACAGGCTCTTGCCAATTATGTACAGTTCGAAAAAAGAGGGTTTAAGGTTGTAGGGATTTTTGACGTGAATCCTGTGTTAAAGGGTATTTCCATCCGTGGTAATGAGATTCGCATGATGGAAGAGCTGCCGGAATTTCTCCTGAAACAGGAGGTAGAGATTGCGGCCCTTACCTTGCCAAAGAATAATGCGGCAGAGACTGCAGATTTGCTGGTGCGGCAGGGAATCAAGGCTATTTGGAATTTTGCCCACCTGGATTTAGACGTGCCGGAGGATGTGATTGTAGAGAATGTACATCTTTCGGAAAGCCTGATGCGGCTGTCATATAATTTAAACTGCTATATGAATGAACACGATAATAAAGAATGATGGGGAGGAGCTGCTGTAAAAGAAATTTTGCGGCAGTTTTTCTGTATCCCGGCTATACAACCATACATACTTGGTGGATTGGCTGGCCCAGAAGTCAAATATCCCCATGCAAGCATGCGGGGCATCAATCTGGCGGTGATGCAAGCATCGGGGGATTTGACCCTTGCGGCAGGTCTACGTTCCACTTCGGTCGGTGCTTGCAGGAATAAAACAGGAGGAGTAGTCCATGGAAAGGATTGTAACAGGCGGGCAGATGAAGGAGCTGGACTCCTTTACTATCCATGAAATAGGAATTCCTTCCCTGGTCCTTATGGAACGGGCAGGGCTTAGTGTGTACCGGGCCATGAGGGAACAAGGGCTTCCTTTGGAGCGGAATCTGGTGTTGTGCGGCTCTGGTAACAACGGAGCAGATGGCGTAGTGATTGCCAGGTTACTTCATCTTGCCGGGTATGAGACAGAGGTCTGTATTTTGGGAAATCCGGAGCATTATACAAAAGAAATGGAGAAGCAGATAGAAATTGGAAAAAAATACGGAATTTCCTTTGTCAATACTTTTGACTTAAATGAATATACTACTATAGTAGATGCTATCTTCGGGGTAGGCTTGTCCAGAGAAGTAGCGGGAAAATACAGAGAAATCATAGAAAACATCAATGCTTCCGGGAAAAAAGTAGTGTCTGTGGACATCCCTTCCGGAATTTCTGCAGATACGGGGCAGATTTTAGGGACAGCAGTTCAGGCGGATTTGACCGTTACCTTTGCTTACAAAAAGGCCGGTCTGTGCTTTTATCCCGGGGCGCTTTACGGAGGCAGGATTCTGACGGAGGATATTGGTATCTTCAGCCATCCGGCAGTCAGGCACAGGGAGGAAATCAGGCTTATGGCCTGGGAAGCCGGGGATTTGCAGCAAATACAGAGAACACCCCAGGGTAATAAAGGGACTTATGGAAAAATATTTTTGGCAGCAGGCAGCAGAAATACCTTCGGCGCCGCCTATTTAAGCGGATACAGCGCTATGAAAACCGGAGCAGGAATGTTGAAAATATGTACGCACAGGGAGAATAAGCCCCAGTTTTCCTGCTTTCCCGAAGCTATGCTACAGACTTATGCTGAGGGAGAAGATATGGAGGAAGCTCTGGGACAGAGTCTGGAATGGGCGGATGTATATGGTATCGGCCCCGGTCTTGGTACCAATGCTCAGGCAGAGGCTTTATTAGAGCTGATTCTGAAAAATGGGAAAAAGCCTCTTGTCATTGATGCAGACGGAATCAATCTGCTGAAGGGAAGAGAAGAACTGTTGAAGGCTTACCAGGCTCCGGTAATCCTTACGCCTCATCTGGGAGAACTGGCCAGGCTTACTGGACTGACACCCAGGGAATTTCATCTGAATCCGGCCAAGCATACCAGAGAACTGGCGAAAAAGCTTCATGCTGTGTTGGTGTGCAAAGACGCCAGGACTACCATAAGCAACGGGGATGAAAAAGTATTTATCAATCTTACAGGAAACGACGGTATGGCCACTGCAGGCAGCGGTGACGTGCTGACCGGGATTATCCTGGGGCTTCTGGCCCAGGGGCTGCCTGCCCTGGAGGCGGCAGGACTGGGAGTATATCTTCATGGAGCCGGGGGAGACCTGGCGGCGAAAGAAAAAGGCAGGGCTGGTCTTTTGGCCAGGGATATTGCTGAGGCCGTGGCTTTGATTTTAAAAGGACAACAGGAAAAGAGGGAACTTTTATGAAAGAATCCAGCAGAATTCAGGCAGAGATAGACCTGGATGCAGTTGCATATAATTTAGAGAGTATCAAACAGAACCTGCACCCGGAAACAAAAATCATTGGGGTGCTGAAAGCAGACGGTTACGGCCATGGGGCCCTCCCCCTGGGGAAAATCATGGAGGAGGACAACCGTGTCTGGGGAATTGCTGTAGCCACCGTAGAGGAAGGCCTGGAGCTTCGGGAAAGCGGAATCCGAAAACCGATTTTGATTTTGGGCTACACCTATGAGGAGGATTACGGCACCATTGTCAGAGAAGATTTCAGACCTGCAGTATTTAAACTGTCCATGGCCCAAAAGCTGTCTAAAGCAGCTGTGGAAGCCGGGAAAAAAGCAAAGATACATATTAAGCTGGATACCGGGATGAGCCGTATCGGGTACCGGGATATGGAAACAGCCATACCGGAGATATTAGAGATTGCCGGGCTTCCCGGTATTGAGGTGGAAGGACTGTTTACTCATTTTGCCAGAGCTGATGAAAAGGATGCGGCTCCGGCCTGGGAACAGCTTGAGAAATATAAGGCATTCCGTAAGGCTCTTGAGGAAAAGGGGCTTACCATTCCTCTTTGCCATTGCTCTAATAGTGCGGCCATTATCCGTATGCCTCAGGCTAACCTGGATGCAGTGAGGGCAGGTGTGATTCTTTACGGACTTTACCCTTCCGGGGATGTGGAACGGGAGCCGGTGCCTTTAAGACCGGTAATGAGCCTGAAAAGTCATATTGCCTATATAAAGGAAGTAGAGCCGGGAGTAGAAATCAGCTACGGCGGCACCTATATTACCCAACGGGCCACAAAGGTAGCCACCATACCGGTAGGATACGGGGACGGCTATGCCAGAGGCCTGTCCAATAAAGGCAGTGTTTTAATCCGGGGACAGCGGGCTCCCATTTTGGGCCGTGTCTGCATGGACCAGTTTATGGTGGATGTGACGGATATACCGGGAGTCCGGGAGCTGGATACGGTAACCCTTCTGGGTCGGGACGGGGAAGCCTGTATCACCATGGAAGAGCTGGGAGAGCTTTCCGGAAGATTTAATTATGAGTTTGCATGCTGTATCAGCAAGCGGGTTCCCAGGATTTATTATAAGGGCGGAAATACGTTGGACAGATAATACATGAATACACACAAAAAAAATGGGTAGAATCATATCTGAACATATAAATCGGAGTGTGAAATCTGTGGTTATCAAACGAGGCGATATTTTTTATGCGGATTTGCGCCCTGTGGTGGGAAGCGAACAGGGAGGCATCCGTCCGGTTCTGATTATTCAGAACGATATTGGAAATAAGCACAGCCCCACGGTTATCTGTGCTGCCATTACTTCCAGGATGAATAAGGCAAAGCTTCCCACACATATTGAAATTGACGCATCCTCCTATGCAATCGTGAAGGATTCGGTTATTCTTCTGGAGCAGCTCCGCACCATTGACAAGCGGAGGCTGAAGGACAAGGTGTGCCATTTAGATGCGGAGATTTTAAAAAAGGTGAACCATGCTCTGTGTATCAGCCTGGAGCTGCCTACATAGCAGGAGCAGAAAATCTTGACGAATCCCCAAGAAAATGGTATTTTAGTTCTGCGGGTAAGAAAGAAAACTTGAGAGGAAAGAAGGAATAGAAAAAGTTTATGGATGACAGTACCGGCCCTTTATGGGCCCTGATAATTTTTTTAATATTTATTATGATGAACGGAATCATGTATGGATTTGGTTCCGCAGTTCAGAAAATCAATGAGAGCGAGGTTGAGAAAAAGGCGGAAGAGGGGAACCGGAAAGCTACATGGCTTTTAAAGGTGATGAACCATCCTTTCCCCATCATCAATACTATTTTGTCTACGGCTACTTTACTCAGCCTTTTGACCGGCTATATTGGAATACGCAGCATAACCCCTTATGTATATAAGGGCTTTACCGCAGGCGCACTGAAGCTGGGTCTGCAGCTTCCCTCCTGGCTTTTGGCGGGAGCCGCAGCAGTTGTGGTCATGGTGCTGGCTTTGATTATTCTTATGTCTATGGGCGTTATAGCGGCCAAGAAGATTTTCAGCAGCAATCCTGAGCGCTGGGTGTACCGGACAGTGGGTATTGTCCATTTTATGGTGTGCATTTTTATGCCTCTGACTTTTGTGATTTCTAAGGTATCTAACGGCGTGGTTCGGATATTCGGTGTAGACCCTCACCGCAGGGAGGAGGGAGTCACAGAGGAAGAGATAATCTCTATGGTAGACGATGCCCATGAAAAGGGAGTCATAGAGGAAAATGAGGCGGAGATGATTCAGAATATTATTGAGTTTTCTGAGACAGAGGCCCAGGATATTATGACGCACAGGAAGAATATCAACGCCGTGGAAGAGCAGACTACTTTAAAAGAGGCTCTGCTTTTTATGCTGAACAACAGTAATTCCCGTTATCCGGTTTACCGGGAGGATTTAGATAACATCGTGGGTATCCTCCACCTGAAGGACGCAATGAAGCAGATGACTTTTTCAGATTGTGAAAATCTTCCTATCCGAAGTATTCCCAATCTTATAAGAGAAGCTTCTTACATACCGGAAACCAGAAATATCAATGACTTGTTCAAGGGTATGCAGGCTAAGAAGATTCATATGTCTATTGTTCTGGACGAGTACGGGCAGACCCTTGGTCTGGTAACTATGGAGGATATTCTGGAGGAAATCGTGGGGAATATTCTGGATGAATATGATGAGGAAGAGGACTTTATCCAGGTACAGACCGATGATTCTCTGATTATGGAGGGATTGACTCCCCTGGAGCAGGTAGACCAGGTGCTGGGCTCTGATTTTGACGAGACAGAGGAATTTGAGACGTTGAACGGTTACCTTACCTCTCTTTTGGGCCATGTTCCCAATATGTCGGAGGATAAGGAAATCCGTACAAAAGGCTTTTTATTTACCATCCTTGCGGTGGAAAACAATACAATACAAAAAGTAAGGGTAGAAAAGCTGCCCATGGAAGAAAAAGGAGAAGAGACATGTCAGGACATTCAAAATTCGCAAATATAAAGCACAAAAAAGAAAAAAACGACGCTAAGAAGGGAAAAATCTTTACAGTAATCGGAAGAGAGATTGTGGTTGCTGTTAAGGAAGGCGGTCCGGACCCGGCCAACAACAGCAAGCTGAGAGATGTAATCGCTAAGGCAAAGGCCAACAACATGCCTAACGACACTATTGAGAGAGGCATCAAAAAGGCAGCAGGAGATGCCAACGCCGATAATTTCGAGCAGCTTACTTATGAGGGATACGGTCCAAACGGAGTGGCCATTATCGTGGAGACGCTGACAGACAATAAAAACCGTACTGCAGGAAATGTGAGAAGCGCTTTTACCAAGGGCAACGGAAATATCGGAACACAGGGCTCTGTTTCCTTCATGTTTGACCAGAAGGGACAGATTATCCTGGACAAAGAGGAATGCGACATGGACGCAGACGATTTGATGATGACTGCTCTGGATGCAGGCGCAGAAGACTTCTCAGAAGAAGAGGACAGCTTTGAGATTATCACCGCTCCTGAGGATTTCAGTAAGGTGAGAGAGGCCCTGGAAGCAGCCGGCATACCCATGGCAGAAGCACAGGTTGCCATGATTCCCCAGACTTATGTAACGCTTACGGACGAGCAGGATAAGAAGAATCTTCAGAAAACCCTGGATTTGCTTGAGGATGATGACGATGTAACCGATGTGTGGCACAACTGGGATGAAGAATAAAATACGCAGGGATACACATAATACCTCCAGATTAGAAAAACTGGAGGTATTTTTATGTCTGAAGAAAAAAAGGAAAAACTGGAAAATACAGAAAAACAAAACGGACAGATAGAGGATTTCGGAGAAGTAATGCTGGAGGAAAACGAGAAGCAGTATCACATACAGCTTTTGTCCATTATCGGAGAGGTGGAAGGCCATGAATGTCTGCCAAACAACAGCAAAACTACAAAGTATGAGCATGTACTGCCAAAACTGGCTATCATTGAGGACAGTAAGGATACAGACGGACTGTTAATTCTGCTGAATACAGTTGGAGGAGATGTGGAGGCGGGACTGGCTATAGCGGAAATGATAGCTTCCCTCAGCAAACCTACGGTGTCCCTGGTGCTGGGAGGCGGACATTCCATCGGCGTGCCCATGGCGGTTTCTGCAGACTACTCCTTTATTGTTCCCAGCGCCACCATGGTAATCCATCCGGTGCGCAGCAACGGCATGTTTATCGGTGTGATGCAGACCTACCGCAATATGGAAAAAATCCAGGACAGGATAACCGGATTTGTATCTCAGCATTCCAAGATGAGCCAGGAGCGAATGGAAGAATTGATGCTGGATAATTCACAGCTTGTGAAAGACGTGGGAACCATGCTGGAAGGTGAGGAGGCAGTCCGGGAGGGATTGATTGATGAAACCGGCGGAATCCGGGAAGCCATGAAAAAGCTGTATCAGTTAATTGAAATCCAGAGAAAGGGCGGGCAGAGAGCGGATTTTTAGTTGTGCCGTCAGAAGATTTATGATAGAATAAACTGTTGATAATAAGATAAAATATTTGAGATGAAATACAAAGGAAGAGGATAGTATCATGTCAATCATAGAGGCTTTGCTTCTGGGATTGGTTCAGGGGATTACGGAGTTTCTTCCCGTCAGCAGCTCCGGCCATCTGGCCATTCTGGAAAATATACTGAAAATAGACACCAGCTCCAGCCTTTTTTTCGGGGTAATTCTTCATTTGGGGACCCTGGGGGCTATACTGGGGGCTTTTCGTAAAGAAATCAAAAAGATGATTTTGGAAATTTGCAGAAGCATATATGACTGTGCAGAAAACATAAAAACTTATTTTCATAACAGGCATGAAGAAGATGCCAAAAGATATAAAAAGATTGTATCCAACAATTACAGAAAGCTACTGCTTCTGCTGTTGGTTTCCACTATTCCTACGGCTGTTCTGGGTTTTTTGCTGCGGGATTTTGCTGCGGCGGCAGGACAGAATCTGCTGGCACCGGCCATAGGACTTTTTATCACAGGAATTGTCTTGTTTGTTACGGATTTCTTTCCTCCGGGAAAGAAAATCCCTAAAGACGTAAGCTACGGCGCTGCCCTGGCTATTGGTATTTTTCAGGGAATCGCTGTATTTCCGGGAATTTCCCGCTCCGGTATTACCATAGCGGTCTGTTTGATGTTCGGTTTTAACCGGAAATTTTCCGTGAAATATTCTTTCCTTCTTGCAGTACCTTCTATAATTGGGGCACTGATTTTAGAAGCCTTTCAGCTTCCGGGTATGGGACTTAGCTGGCAGGAAGGAGGAATCTATGTGCTGGCCGCAGTTTTGGCGGGATTCGTAGGATATTTCTGCATACAAAAAATGTTGATTTTCATACAGAAGCGGCGTTTCCGTTTCTTTGCAGTATACTGTTTTATCATAGGCGCAGCGGCAGCAGCCGGCAGCTTTTATCTGACCGGTGCCTAATGGGATTATAAAGATAAGGGGAGAAAAAAATGGCAGCAAGAAAAGGCAGCACAGGAAGAAAAAGAGGGAGACCTGCAGGAAAAAAAACACAGACCAGAAAAAAGACAGCATCCACAGCCAGCGTAGGCATGGAGGCGGAAATCATTCTCTGGATGATTCTGGCTCTCTGCGTGGTTTTGCTTATCAGTAATTTTGGTATCGGAGGAGCCGTGGGAAATGCTATCAGCAGTTTTTTCTTTGGGCTTGTGGGACTGGTGTGCTATCCCCTTCCTTTGTTTATGTTTTTGGGAGCAGGATTTGTGATTTCCAACGGAAGGAATCCAAAGGCTTATAGAAAGATGCTGGGATTCCTTTTATTATTTACGGCGGCCTGTATGTTCATGCAGATGATTACAGAAGGAGATGTTCTGGAGGATAATTTAGGAGCATATTATGAGATTTCCGCTCAGTATAAAACAGGAGGAGGTATTTTAGGCGGCGTTCTGTGTAAGCTGTGCGTATTGGCTTTTGGTGCCATAGGTACTTATGCTATTATCGTGGCTGCTTTTATGATTTCCCTGGTGCTGATTACCCAGAAATCTATTTTTGATATGTTGCGAAAAATCAGCAGGGCAATGTATGAAAGTGCGGCCAGGCGGAGGGAAGCCCGTCGTGAGGAGGCCAGACTGCGCCGTGAGGAAGAAGAAAAGGCAGCCGTGGAGGAGGCCAGACGAGAAAAGCGCAGAGCCAGAACTGCCCAGGAAACGGAAATTCTCCAGACCTCTCAGGATACAGAGAGCAAAAAGGAACGAAGAAGAAAAAGAGAGCAGAAAAGACAGCAGTCCCAGGAGGAAGGAAAAACCCGGCAGGAGCCTAAGACTGAAGAAAATCAGGAAAGCCTGCCTTTTGTACCGGAAAAGGCCTTCCCCATTCACAGAACAGACAGACTGGTGCAGGATATAGAGGAGCTGGCGGCTGTGGAGGAGGGACTGGAAGCCGACACACAACCAAAAGAGGAAGAAAGCCAGGTATCCCAGCCTGAGGCAGAACAGGGCAAGAAAAGTCCGGCAAAGAATCCACGTTCTTCTCAGGAGGAGATTCAAAAAGGTGTGGAGGATGTGAAAGCGGAAATTCATGCCAAGGAGATAAAAGAACCGGAAACCTACGAATTTCCTCCCCTGAATCTGCTGAAAAAAGGCAAACGTTCTGTGGGAGATTCCAATGCCCATCTTCGGGAGACTGCCAGAAAGCTTCAGGAAACCTTACATAATTTTGGCGTAAACGTAACGGTTACTGATGTGAGCTGCGGCCCTACAGTGACCAGATATGAGCTGCAGCCGGAGCAGGGTGTGAAGGTCAGCAGAATTGTCAGTCTTACAGACGATATTAAACTGAATCTGGCGGCCACAGACATCCGTATCGAGGCTCCGATTCCAGGTAAGGCGGCAGTGGGAATTGAGGTTCCAAATGCAAATAACAGTACGGTCATGCTCCGGGAGCTGATTCAGTCAGAGGCCTTTCAGAACAATTCCTCCAAGCTGGCTTTTGCCGCAGGAAAGGATATAGGAGGAAAGCCGGTGATTGCGGATATTGCTAAAATGCCTCATCTGCTCATTGCAGGGGCTACGGGCTCTGGTAAATCCGTGTGTATTAACACTTTAATTATGAGTATCCTTTACAAGGCTGCCCCGGATGATGTAAAATTGATTATGATAGACCCTAAGGTAGTGGAACTCAGCGCTTATAACGGAATTCCCCATCTTTTTATTCCGGTGGTTACAGACCCGAAAAAGGCTGCCGGCGCCCTGAATTGGGCGGTTGCAGAGATGATGGAGCGCTATGACAAATTTGCCAAGTATAATGTAAGAGACTTAAAAGGCTATAATGCCAGAGTAGAAGGAATTTCAGATATAGAGGATGAAAATAAACCGAAAAAGCTGCCTCAGATTGTAATTATTGTAGACGAGCTGGCGGACCTTATGATGGTTGCGCCGGGAGAGGTGGAGGATTCTATCTGCCGTCTGGCCCAGCTGGCCAGAGCTGCGGGAATTCATCTTATCATTGCCACCCAAAGACCGTCTGTGAATGTTATCACCGGGTTGATAAAGGCAAATATGCCTTCCCGGATTGCTTTTTCTGTGTCCTCCGGTGTAGATTCCAGAACCATTTTGGATATGAATGGTGCTGAGAAGCTGTTGGGAAAAGGAGACATGCTGTTTTATCCTCAGGGCTATCAGAAGCCTGCCAGAGTCCAGGGAGCCTTTGTCAGCGACCAGGAGGTTGCTGCTGTGGTAGAATTTCTGGCTTCCCGGCATTCTTCCCAGGGCTATGACCAGGAAATCCAGCAGAAAATAGAGTCTGCAAAGGATTCCTCCAGCCAGGGAGCTGCCGGCGGAAATGAGAGAGACGCTTATTTTGCAGAGGCAGGCAAATTTATTATTGAGAAGGACAAAGCATCTATCGGAATGCTCCAGAGAGTTTTTAAGATTGGATTTAACCGGGCGGCCAGGATTATGGACCAGCTCTGCCAGGCAGGGGTGGTAGGCGAAGAAGAAGGCACAAAGCCCAGGAAGGTGCTGATGTCCATGGAACAATTTGAACAATATATTGACGAATTTTTATAGAATGAGGATTTGATAGAATGAAATGTACAGGCTGTGGCGCAGAGTTTGAGGAAGGTACCTTGTTCTGCCCTGTGTGCGGCAGGGAAGTGCAGTGGGTGCCTGAGTATAATACCCTGGAGACTCTCATAAGGCAAAGGGAAATCCAGGAAAAGGAAAGAAAGAGAAAGGAGCTGGAGGCACAGAAAGAAAGAGAGAGAGAAGAGCGCAGACTGGAGCTGGAAAGACAGAGAAGGAGAAGAAAGCGCAGAACTGTGGCGGGAGTTGTAGGGGCTTTAGTTATTGCTGCAGGGGCAGGTCTGTTCTATATTTACCAGACCCAGATTAACTCTTTTGATTTCCAGCTGGCCCAGGCAGAAACAGAATTCAGCAATAAAGATTACGAAAATGCTTTGAAGTATACGGAGAAGGCTCTGGAGTTGAATCCGGACAGCCCGGAGGCCCAGGTGCTGGAAGCGAAAATTTATTTAAAACAGGGCAATGAAAAAGCTGCAGAATCCATGCTGCTTTCTATTGTCAGTGCTTACCCGGACAATACCAGTGCTTACGGAGAGCTTCTCCGGTTCTATGAGCAGAAAGAGGATTATGTGGCTATCCGGGATGTGATGGAGAAAGCCAGCGATGAGATGAAGGAAACATACCAGAGCTATGTTTGCCAGATTCCTGAGATTTCCAAGGAAGGGGGTACCTATGCAGAGGAACTGTCCCTTACATTTACCGATATTCCCCAGAACGGAGAGGTGTACTATACGCTCAACGGCTCTCAGCCGGACAAGAACAGTACAAAGTATGAAGGTGCTGTTTCCCTGGAGGAAGAAGGGACCTATGTTCTCCGGTATGTGGCTTATAATCAGAAATCCATTCCAAGCCAGGTGGGAGAACAGGAATATGTTATCCAGTTTGGTATACCGGATAAACCTAAGATTGCTCCGGTATCCGGCAGATATGAGACTAGCACATCTATTATTGTGACATCGCCGGAAGGCTGTACAGTGTACTATGCCTTTGACCAGGAGCCTACGCTTGAAAGCGAGAAATATACGGAGCCTTTGTCTATGCCGGAAGGAGAGCATACCTTCTCTGCTATTGCGGTAGATAAGAGGGGAAAAGTCAGTGCCGTGGCCAGCGAGGTATATGTGTATTATGGCGAATAAATAGAAGATTTTTGGGGTATCAAGGCAGATTGCACAAAATTAAACGCTTTAGTCAGAAAGCGGATTGAATTTTTAAAGGGTTTGTCTTATACTTGTTTTTAGCAATCATAACAAAATATCGACAAGAAATGCATAGATATACAGACAATAAGCCTGTTGCAGCAGAACAGCCGGTATCTTGTAAGAATATGAGGAGGACATTATGTATAAGATTCTAAAAGCAGAAAAGCTGAATGAGATTGTATATCTCATGGACGTAGAAGCGCCGATGGTTGCCAAGCATTGTCAGCCCGGGCAGTTCATCATTGTAAAATTGGATGACAGAGGGGAAAGAATTCCTCTGACCATCTGCGATTATGACAGGGAAGCAGGAACTGTTACCATTGTATTCCAGCCAGTGGGAGCTTCTACAGAAAGATTTGCGAAGCTGCAGGCAGGAGATGCCTTTGAGGATTTTGTTGGTCCCTTAGGATGTCCATCTGAGTTTGTACATGAGGATTTAGAAGAGTTAAAGAAAGAGAAAATTCTTTTTGTGGCAGGCGGTGTAGGTACTGCCCCGGTATATCCCCAGGTAAAATGGCTGCATGAGCATGGCATCGATGCAGATGTTATTGTGGGAGCCAAGACAAAAGACCTGATTATTCTGGAAAAAGAGATGGAGGCTGTTGCAGGAAACCTGTATGTAACCACAGATGACGGCTCCTATGGCCGCAGCGGAATGGTTACTAAGGTTATTGAAGATTTAATGGCAGAAGGCAAGACCTATACCAAGTGCGTTGCCATCGGACCTATGATTATGATGAAATTCTGCTGCCTGACAACTAAGAAATTCAATATCCCTACCATTGTATCCATGAACCCCATTATGGTGGATGGAACCGGTATGTGCGGCGCATGTCGTGTGATTGTAGGTGACGAAGTGAAGTTCGCCTGCGTAGACGGACCAGAGTTTGACGGTCATCTGATTGACTGGAACCTGGCTATGGAGAGACAGCAGATGTATAAGACAGAAGAAGGAAGAGCATTGCTGAAAGAACGTGAGGGAGATACCCATCACGGCGGATGCGGAAACTGCGGAGGTGACGAATAATGGGTAACGTATTAGAGAAGGTTCCGGTTAGAGAGCAGGAGCCTCAGGTAAGAGCTACAAATTTTGAAGAGGTATGTCTTGGATATAATAAAGAAGAGGCAATGGAAGAGGCGGCCCGCTGCCTGCGCTGTAAAAACGCCAAATGTATTAAGGGATGTCCGGTTTCCATCAATATCCCTGACTTTATCCACGAGGTAAAAGAAGGTAATTTTGAGGAAGCTTATAAGATTATCGGACAGTCCAGTTCCCTGCCTGCAGTCTGCGGACGTGTCTGCCCACAGGAAACCCAGTGTGAGGGCGTATGTATCCGTGGTATTAAAGGTGAGCCGGTATCTATCGGTAAGCTGGAGCGTTTTGTTGCTGACTGGGCTAAGGAGAACGGTATTAAGCCGGAGGCTCCAAAGGAAAAGAACGGACATAAGATTGCAGTTATCGGTTCCGGTCCTTCCGGACTGACCTGTGCCGGGGATTTGGCTAAGATGGGTTATGACGTGACAATCTTTGAGGCCCTGCATCAGCCTGGCGGCGTTCTGGTATATGGAATTCCTGAATTCCGTCTTCCGAAGGATAAGGTTGTAAAAGAAGAAGTAGAAAATGTAAAATCCTTAGGGGTTAAAATTGAGACTAACGTGATTATCGGTAAATCTACTACCATTGATGAGCTGATGGAGAAAGAAGGCTTTGAAGCTGTATTCATCGGTTCCGGTGCCGGTCTTCCTATGTTTATGGGCATTCCGGGAGAGGTTTCAAACGGCGTATTCTCTGCTAACGAATACCTTACCAGAAGCAACCTGATGAAGGCTTACAGAGATGATTTTGACACACCTATCAAGAGGGGCAAAAAAGTTATCGTAGTAGGCGGTGGAAACGTGGCTATGGATGCGGCCAGAACGGCTCTGCGTCTGGGTGCAGAAGTACATATCGTATACAGAAGAAGTGAAGAGGAGCTGCCTGCCAGACGTGAAGAAGTACATCATGCAAAAGAAGAGGGCATTATCTTCGACCTGCTCACGAATCCTGTTGAAATTATTCCCGATGAAAAGGGCTGGGTAAAGAGTGTGAAATGTGTGCGTATGGAACTGGGCGAGCCGGATGCATCAGGAAGAAGACGTCCTGTTGTAATTGAAGGTTCTGAGTTTGAGATTGAGGCAGATACCGTAATCATGTCTCTGGGAACCTCACCTAACCCGCTGATTTCTTCCACCACTATCGGTCTGGATATAAACAGAAGAAAATGCATCATTGCAGACGAGGAAAACGGACAGACCTCCAAAGAGGGCGTATATGCCGGCGGAGACGCTGTAACAGGTGCTGCTACGGTTATCCTGGCTATGGGTGCCGGAAAGGCTGCTGCAAAGGGTATTGACGAATTTATTAAGAATAAAACAAAATAATAAAAAGTGAAGAGGTTGATAATCCTGTCCCCTCACTCTTATACCGGGAACTGCCGGAGATGATTTTTCTCTCCGGCAGTTCCCGGTTTTTTATGATATAGGAAAGTTCTCACTTTCCTATATCATAAAAAGGGGCGGAGAGGAGTTATACCGCTAAAGAGGCTGCCCTCGGGTCCCGAAATACAGAGATTTTTGTGGATAATTGTACGGTTATGCGGTACAATAAAGAAAATTCATATTTATGCAAAAAAATGTATAAGGAGAGAAGTTATGCAGAATGACGAAAATATTCCGAATATTGCCCTTTGGGTGAGAGAACAGCTTCTGGAAAATCAGGATTTGACTTACCGGGATTTCCATAAATCTTTAGTTCCCGGATTGGATTCCATGATTGGAGTGCGTATCCCGGTACTGCGGACAATCGGCCGGACTGCAGCCAGGACAGACTATTGGAAATTTGTCCGGGAGGCAGATTTGAGCGTATATGAAGAGTGTATGCTGCGGGGAATGCTCATAGGCTATGGAAAATTGTCAATGGAAGAACAAAAGGCTGAGCTTAGAAGTTTTGTTCCCTTTATTACGAATTGGGCGGTCTGTGACAGCTGCTGCACGACCTATAAGTTTATGAAAAAGAACCAGGAGGAATGGTTTGCTTTTCTTCTTCCCTGGGCAGAGAGCCACAGAGAGTATGAAGTCCGCTTTGCAGTGGTGTGTATGCTAGATTTTTTTGTAAACCAAGAATTTCTGGAGCGTGTGCTGGCGGTACTGGAAAATATTAAGGGAGAAAAGATAACGGGTGAGGCTTATTATGTGAAAATGGCAGTGGCCTGGGCGGTTTCTGTCTGTTATGTGAAATTTCCGGAAATAACGGAAAAGTTTTTACAAAAAAACAGTCTGGACGCTTTTACCCACAATAAAGCAATACAGAAAATTCGGGAATCCTACCGGGTTTCTAAGGAGGCGAAAGAAAGACTGCAAACCATGAAGAGAGAGGAAAAGACCTGAGCCAGGTAAAAGAAAATACAAGAAAACACATAAGAACATACAAAACACACACAAATACACAAAAACACACAAGGAAAAGAAATAGCTTTATGAAAATTCATCGGATAGTTTCTTTGTTTGAGGAAAGACAGTCTGAAAACAAATAAAAAGTTCTGTCTATGTAGTTGTTGTGCCTTAGAATACATGATAAACTAAAGTAAGTCTTATCTTCCTGTGGCTGTAATGGCAAAATGGAGAAGAGATACTAGTGTACTGACACGTTCACATACGTGCCAGTACACTCGTGTATTCTGCAAGGCGTTTGGATACCATGTACCGGATAGCGGGCTGATGAAAAGCAATACAGAAGGATGAAATTTTAAATGAAATAAAGGAACTGATGAAATGAAGATAAAAAAGGTTAATGTTACAAATCAGGTTGTGGAATATTTGAAAGAAAATATTGAGGCAGGAAATTGGAAGGTAGGGGAAAAAATCCCCTCGGAGAATCAGATGACAGCAGCTTTAGGAGTCAGCCGTTCCAGCGTCAGAACTGCTCTGCAGCATATGATAGGCATTGGTGTGTTGGAAAGCGTTCACGGAAAGGGAACCTATTTAATCAACAGTCAGGTGGAAAACTGGGAGGAAGCTGATAATAAGATAACCTCCGAGGACTGCAGGGACATTGAAAAGGTATTGGAGTTCAGAAGAATTTTAGAACCTGATGCCTGCCGTCTGGCCGTGGAGCGAAGCGGGGACCAGGTGATAGAAGAGCTGGAAAAATATTTGAAGCAGATGAAAAAATACGAAGGTGATAGGGAACGATTCGTTACTGCAGATTTGAAATTTCATGAAGTGATTTGTAAAGCCTCCGGCAATCAGCTTTTGGAAAAGAGCCTGCATAAGGTTTTTTTGGAGACAAAGAAAAATCACAGCCAGATGAATGAGCTTTTTGGCTTTCAGTCCGGTATAGAATGCCATACAGAAATCCTGAAGGCTTTTCAGGAAAAAGATTCTCAGAAGGCTTATGAGGCTATGTGGAACCATATGAACCAGGCTATGCAGAAAATAGAGAAGTAGGAGAGGGTATATATCATAAAATATATAAATTGGTATAGCGCTATATAGCTTTGAAACACAGGCTGTTCAAATGCATTTCGATAATAAAATGAATATTTACATCCGGAAGGAGTTGTCGTATGAAACATCAATCCATGCGGCAGCTCTTTTTTATTTCTATAGGAAATTTCTCTGAATTTCCTA
>NHCFR01400__coassemble_532_pt1 | contig 37778 bp, 33 predicted proteins | sample NHCFR01400__metabat2_high_PE_048 | metagenome-assembled genome bin NHCFR01400
GTAAGAAAAAATCTGAAGCAGCTAGAAAACGTAAATATAATTAATGTGCAGTAAAGGCCTCTGGACAATACCAGGGGCTTTTGTTCTTCTATAGGAAACTCCTTTGAATTTCCTATAGAAGAACAAAAAGCCCTCCGGGCAGGAACGGACTGCGGTGGAGAGGAGCTATGTCGCTAAAGCGACCCACCGCAGGCGGAGAATCCTGCTTTACAGGATTCTTTTTCATTACAAAGGGAGTCCAGAGGCTTTTTCTGTAAGGGCAAAATAGGGCTGTGTCAGGAAACGAAATCGGAGAGCGTTTCCTGACACAGCTCCGAGACAGGAAGCAAGGACGCAGTATGAAAAAGATTATAGATATTTTATCCAGCAGACTTTTTGTCACCATTGCGGCGGTTCTGCTGCAGCTCATCTGGATTTTTGCCATGCTCTGGGGACTGGGAGCTTTTTCCGGGCATGTGATGAACCTGATTAGCCTGCTGAGCCTGATATTAGTTCTGTGGATTGTAAATAAAAGAATAAATCCATCTTATAAACTGGCTTGGACCATCCTAATCCTGGCGGTTCCGGTGTTCGGCTTGATTATTTACCTGCTGCTGGGTCAGTCCAGGGTGGCCAAAAAGATGATGCAGGAGTCAGAGCTGGTTCTTCGCCAGATAACCAACTTTTTTAAAGAGGACAAAAAGACCAGGGAAGAGATGGAGGCCACGGATTTAGGGGCAGCCATCCAGTCCGCCTATATCCGGGATTATGCGGGATACCCGGTTCACAGAAAAACTACCACCAAATATTATGCAGTGGGAGACGATATGTTTCTGGATATGCTGGAGGATTTAAAGAAGGCAGAGCATTTCATTTTTCTGGAGTATTTCATTATCCGGGAAGGCAGGATGTGGAATCAGATGCTGGATGTGCTGGAGGAAAAGGTGAAACAGGGAGTGGATGTCCGGCTTATCTATGATGATATGGGATGTGTCAGCACCCTTCCCACCAGATATTACAAAAAGCTTCAGGCTAAGGGCATTAAATGTGCTGCCTTTAACCCGGTACGGCCCATTTTGAATATTGTGCTGAACAACCGGGACCACAGGAAAATCCTGGTGATAGACGGCCATACCGGCTACACGGGAGGCCTGAACCTGGCAGACGAATATATTAACGAGATGGAACGTTTCGGTCACTGGAAGGACACAGGAGTCCGCCTTCACGGAGAAGGTGTGTGGAATCTGACAGTTATGTTCCTGCAGATGTGGTCCGTAATTACCAGGACCAAAACCCATCTGCCCGCCTATGGTCCTTATGTGTATCACACCGGGGAGTTTGAGGATGACGGCTTTGTCCAGCCTTACGGAGATTCCCCTCTGGACAATGAGGTAGTGGGAGAAAATGTTTATCTGAATATGATAAACCAGGCTAAGCGGTATATTTATATTTCCACACCTTACCTTATAATTGACAACGAGATGATGACAGCCCTGTGTCTGGCCTCTAAAAAAGGGGTGGATGTAAGGATTATCACCCCGGGAATTCCTGACAAACGGCTGGTATTTCTTCTCACCCAGTCTTACTATGAACAGCTGTTAAGCGCAGGAGTGAGAATTTATGAGTATACTCCCGGCTTTATCCACGCTAAAAATTTTGTGTGCGATGACGAGCTGGCGGCTGTGGGAACCATAAACCTGGATTACCGCAGTCTGTATCTTCACTTTGAATGTGCTGCCTGGATGTACCGATGCGGTGCAGTAGCTCAGGTGAAAGAGGATATGATGGAAACTTTTGATGTCAGCCATGAAATCACTCTGGATTGGTGCAGGAAGCAAAACGTATTCCGCAGAGGAATGCAGAGTATTTTAAGGCTGTTTGCCCCTATGCTGTAAGGAGGATAGAGGATTATTTCCTAATGTGGACGAGAATTGTTTTTGGAACAGAATTTTATAATGTTTTTCAGTGGTTTATGATTTACAGCATTCTGGGATGGGTGGTGGAATCTATCTACATGTCCATCTGCAACCGGAAGCTGACTAACCGGGGATTTGTGTGGGGGCCATTCTGCCCTATATATGGGGTGGGAGCCCTGACGGTTTATTTTCTTCTGAAACCCATATGTCATAACCTGGTTCTTTTATATCTGCTGGGCTGTCTGGTGCCTACGGCTCTGGAACTTATTACGGCCATGGTCATGCAGAAAATTTTCGGGGAGGTCTGGTGGGACTACTCGGACAAGCCTTTTAATTATAAAGGTATTTTATGTCTGGAAAGTACCATCGCCTGGGGCTTTTACACCCTGGGGCTTTTCCTGTTCCTTCAGAGAGGAGTAGAGCATATTGTCAGCTTTTATCCCTATGAGATGGGGAAAAAGGTGGGCGGTTTTCTCTTTTTGCTGTTTTTAGCAGATTTTATACATACCCTGTACAGGGAAAAACGGGATTGCTTTGAGGGAACCATAGAAGATATAAAAGAAGGAATCCGGGAATTCTGCGGAAGATAAAGAAACATATAAAACTGTAACAGTTCAGCCTTGCTGAACTGTTACATAAAACTTTCACAATTTAATCAGGAAATTAAAAAAGGCTTTCTAAAGACAGCAGCAGGCTTCTTTGGGGCCTTTTTCTTTTTGATGTTTTCACTGCCGGATTTGCCTGTCATAATTTCAGGGCTGGCTGCTTACAATGACATAAGAGGAATTTTGGGGTGTATGGTATGACAGGCAGAGCAGCGGTAAGTCTGCTGGCGGCGGTTCTTTTGGCAGGAATACTTTTGACGGGAGTTCCGGTTACGGTGAAAGCGGAAGGTGAAGAGCTGATAACTTCTCCTCATGGAGTGCTTATGGAAGCCTCTACAGGACAGATTATTTACCAAAAGGACATGGATACAAGGGTTAAGCCGGCCAGTATTACAAAAATCATGACGTTGATTCTCATATTTGACGAGCTGGAGAAGGGAAATCTGAAGCTGGAGGACCAGGTGGTTACCAGCGCCTATGCCAAATCTATGGGCGGCTCCCAGGTGTTTCTGGAGGAAGGGGAAAAACAGACGGTAGAGACTATGATAAAATGTATTGTCATAGCATCAGGTAATGATGCCAGTGTGGCTATGGCAGAGCATGTGGCAGGCAGTGAGGGAGAATTTGTCAAGCGGATGAATGAGAGGGCAGCAGGCTTGGGCATGGAAAATACCCATTTTGAAGATTGCTGCGGCTTAACAGAGTCGGATAACCATTATACCAGCGCCCATGATGTGGCTCTGATGTCCAGAGAGCTGGTAACAAAATATCCCAAGATTCTGGATTATTCTTCTGTGTGGATGGAAAATATTACTCATGTGACAGATAAGGGAACCTCAGAATTCGGGCTTACCAATACGAATAAACTGATACGCAGCTATGATGGATGCGTAGGACTGAAAACCGGCAGTACCAGTGTGGCCAAATACTGTGTCAGCGCAGTGGCTGTGCGGGATGGAATCACTTTAATCAGCGTTGTCATGACAGCTCCGGATTATAAGGTAAGGTTTCAGGATGCTGCTGCTATGCTGAATCTGGGCTTTGGCAGCTGCAGCCTCTATGTGGACCAGGAGCCGGAAAAACTTCCTAATATAGCTGTGGAGGGCGGTGTGAAGGAGGAATTGCCCTGTGTATATGCAGAGAATTTCCGCTATCTGGATACCCAGGGCAAGGCGCTGGATAAGGTGGAAAAAAAGATTAAGCTGGCGGATTCTGTTCAGGCTCCGGCCAAAAAAGGACATAAGGTAGGAACTGCAGAATATTACTTGGAGGGAGAAAAAATAGGAGCCGTGGATTTGGTGCTGGCAGAGGGCACAGACAAGGCAGGATATACAGATTGCCTGCGGAAAGTATGGGAAATTTTCAGCAAAAAAACAGCTTGAAAGCTGGAAAATTTTATACTATAATAGGCCGGATTACAAAAAATATGAAAGGACCCGCAGGGAAAATACTGCGGCTGAGGAGCGGGAGACAGGAAAATGGCAGATAAAAGAATACAGACAGATATGACCAGCGGAACCCCCTGGAAAATCATTTTAAACTTTACCGTACCGATTTTTATCGGAAATTTATTTCAGCAGTTTTACAGTATGGCGGATACAGTGATTGTGGGAAAATTCGTGGGAACCGGGGCTCTTGCGGCGGTGGGAAGCGTAGGCACCATTATGTTTTTGATTTTGGGTTTTCTTCAGGGACTGACCGCAGGATTTTCCGTGCTTACAGCCCAACGGTACGGAGCCCAGGATATGAACAGCATGCGTAAAACCGTAGGAACCGCCGCTGTGCTGAGTCTTATTGTGACAGTAGTGATGACTGCCGGCAGTATGCTGGGAATGCACAGCCTGCTGGAATTTATGAATACACCGGAGGATATTTTCCAGGACGCCTATACATATATTATGATTATATGTGCCGGAACTGCGGCCACAGTGCTTTATAATCTGCTGTCCGGAATTCTCAGGGCACTGGGAGACAGTAAGACACCACTGTATTTTCTGATTTTATCTGCGGCATTGAATATAGGACTGGATTTGGTATTTATTATTGTTTTTCATATGGGAGCAGCCGGAGCGGCTTATGCTACGGTAATTTCCCAAGGTGTATCAGGAGTGGGGTGCCTTATCTATATTGGGAAAAAGGTTCCCATTCTTCATCTGAAAAAGGAGGACTTCCGGCCGGAGAAATATCTGGTGAAGATGCAGCTTGCCCTTGGTATTCCCATGGCCCTGCAGTATTCTATCACAGCCATCGGGGCTATGATGGTACAGTCCTCTCTAAACCTTTTAGGCTCCACATCAGTGGCCGCCTATACTGCTGCTAACAAGATTGAACAGGTGGGAACCCAGGCTTATGTGGCTTTGGGAACAACTATGGCAACCTACTGCGCCCAGAATATGGGAGCAGGAGAGCTGGGAAGAATCCGCAAAGGATTCCGTGGGGCCACCATTATAGGCAGCGTGTATGGAATCCTGCTGGCTATTCCCATGATGACTGTGGGAAAATATCTGGTACATTTTTTTGTGTCCGGAGATGTGACTACCATTATGGGACAGGTGGATATTTATCTGAAATGCTCCGCTTCCTTCCTGATTCCGCTTACTGTGGTGAACGTATACCGCAACGGAATCCAGGGAATGGGATATGGGCTGCTCCCCATGATGGCTGGCGTAGCGGAGCTGGTAGGCAGAGGCTTGGTTGCCATGGTAGCGGCTTGGCAGAAAAGCTATGTGGGAGCATGCCTGGCCAGCCCGGCGGCCTGGATACTGGCAGGAGGTCTTCTCCTTGTTATGTACTTTGCTGTTATGAGACAGCAGGAGAAAAGATTCGGAATCTATAGAAGACGAAACAAAAGAGAAAAAAGGTAAAAAGAAAAAAGGTTAAAAAATAAGAGCTATCGCATAAAGGGGAAATTCAGGATATTGTTATGCGGCGGCTCTTTTTTTTTCGCTGTAAATAGGGTAAGATAGAAGAAAACCTTCCAGCCGGTAAGAGATGGCAGGGAGAAAATAAAAGAGAAAAAGGAAGCAAAAGGTGAAAAAATTTATTACGACAACATATAAGACAGTTTCAGACAAAATCAATAAGCCCCTAACCCTTGTCATGCTCAGCGACCTGCATAACAAGGTTTTTGGCGATAAAAACCAGAGCCTGTTGGAGAAAATAAAAGAGGAAAAACCGGATATGATTCTGATTGCAGGTGATTTGGTGTTGGGAAAAAAAGAAGCCTCCCTGAAAATTCCCCAGGAGTTTTTGGCGGAGGCGGTTAAGCTGGCTCCTGTATTTTACGCACCGGGAAATCACGAACAGAGAATGAAGCTGTATCCCCAGACCTATGGTACAGAATATATAAGATATGAAAAAAGAGTACAAAGGCTGGGAGTGGAGCTGCTGGAGAACAGAAGTGTATGTGTGGATATTGAAGGCCAGCAGGTGGAGGTTTCCGGTCTTGTATTGCCTTACGAATACTATGGCAAGGGGAAATCCAGCAGTCTGGAGGTTAAGGAACTGAACCGCCTGGTGGGAAGAGCATCTAAGGAGCATTTCCATATTTTGCTGGCCCATACTCCTAAGTATGGGAAGTCCTATCTGAACTGGGGAGGAGATTTGATTTTTTCCGGTCATTATCATGGAGGTATGGTACGGCTGCCTTTTTTGGGGGGGATTATCAGCCCGGATTTGCGGCTGTTTCCCAGATTCTGCCACGGAGAATTCCTTCAGGGAGACAGCAGGCTCATTGTGGGAGCAGGAATCGGAGAACATACCATTCCTCTGCGGATATGGAATCCAAGGGAGCTGGTAGTGGTGAAATGCTTGCCGAAAGAGAGGGAGAGGAAATGAAAGGTAATGTAATGCAGACCATTGGAGATAACATAGAAAAGGTTATCGTAGGAAAACGGCATATCATAGATTTGGTTTTGACCTCATTAGTAGCAGAGGGACATGTGCTGCTGGAGGACGTGCCGGGAACAGGGAAAACTAAGCTGGCCAGAGCTCTGGCTAAATCTGTGGAAGGGAAGTTTTCCAGAATCCAATTTACTCCCGATTTACTGCCATCAGATGTGACAGGGCTTAATTATTATAACCAGAAACAGGGAGAGTTTCTTTTTAAGGCGGGGCCTGTTTTTTGCAATATTCTGCTGGCAGACGAGATAAATCGTGCTGCGCCCAGAACTCAGTCTAGTCTTCTGGAATGTATGGAGGAAAAACAGGTGACAACGGATGGGGTTACCAGGTCTTTAGAGGCTCCCTTTTTCGTTCTGGCTACCCAGAACCCTATTGAAAATGCAGGGACCTTTCCTCTGCCGGAGGCCCAGATGGACCGTTTTCTGATGCGGCTGTCCCTGGGAATGCCGGATAAACAGGAAGAACTGTTGATTTTAGAAAGATTCCGGCAGGAAGAGCCTTTGCAGACTCTGGAGACAGTAGCCGGTGTGGAGGATATACGCAGGGCCCAAAGAGAGTACAGACAGATATATGTACATCCTCAACTGAAGGAATATCTGGTGGAAATTTGCCAGAAAACGAGACATTTGGGGGAAGTGCTGGGAGGCGTGAGTCCCAGAGGCACTATTGCCTTTTACCAGGCAGTCCGGGCCTATGCCTATATTCAGGGCAGGGATTATGTGGTGCCGGAGGATATTAAGGAGCTGGCGGTTCCGGTGCTGGCTCACCGTCTGATTCTGGGAACCGGATTTCTGCGGGGACAGGAGCTGATAGAAAAGCTGCTGGCAGAGATTCCGGTGCCAACGGAGGAGTGGAAAGGATAACATGGCATTTTTGTTAATCCTGCTGGGAGCTGTTTTGGTACAGCTTTTGGCGGAAACTTATTATAGAAAAAACTGGGATAAGAAATTAAAGGTATCTCTTAGGTTTCAGGCTTCTTCCATCTGGGAAGGTGAGGAAAGCCTGCTGACGGAAACCATAGAAAATGAAAAGCGGTTGTTTCTTCCCATGCTCCAGGTGGGTTTTGGAGTAAGCCGGAACCTGTATTTCGGCCAGGAGGAAAATACCAGTGTGTCGGACAAAAGCTATAAACGGGATATTTTTTCTGTCATGGGAAGACAGAGGATTACCAGACAGGTGTCTTTTTTGGCCCAAAAAAGAGGGTATTATGAGATAGATAAAATAGAGCTTGTGACCAGAGGTCTTTTGTTTCAGAGCGAGCTGTATAAAACAGGTAAAGAAAGGACCAGTCTCTATGTGTATCCCGGAAGAATCCAGGGACTGGAGGGCGAACTTTTTTTTCGCAGACTTTCCGGCATTATAGAAACCAGAAACCAGATGCTGGAGGACCCCTTTCAATTTAGGGGAATTCGGGAGTATACCCCCCTGGACCCTATGAACCGTATAAACTGGAAAGCCAGCGCCAGAACAGGAGAGCTGATGGTAAATCAGATGAACTCATCGGTTTCCGGAAATGTGTGCCTGCTGTTGGACGTGGAGGACGTGACTATGTGGCGGTATGAAGAAATCCACGAAGAGGGAATCCGGCTGGCCGCTGCCATGGCCCAGAGATTATTGAGACAGGGCATGGAGGTGGGGCTTCTTACCAACGGAAGAGATTGTGTTTTCGGTGAAGAAATTTACCTGGAGCAGGGAGGGGGACAGGGACAGATTGCGAAGCTGCTTCAGAGCCTTTCCAGAATTGATTTGTCCAAAAAGCCGGACCGGTTTACAGACAGTCTGGAAAAGAAAAAAGAGATTCTTTTGTCCAGGGAATGCTTTTGTATTCTCATAACTCAAAATCAGTATCCCGGCCTGGTTTCTGAACTGGAGTTTTTGGGCCGCAGAAATCATGGGAGTCTGTATGTGGCTACCCTGGCGCCTGATATGGAACTGAAAATAGAAAGTGGAGGACAGATGCAGGTATATCGCTGGGAGGTGAGACCATGAAAAAGGATGAGAAAAGGGATGTGGTGCTGTGCTGTTTTGGCTATATCCACAGCTGGATGCTGCTGGCTGTCATCTATCTTTTCTTTCTGTGTTTAGGGAATAAATTCTCCTGGGAGAATCTGGCACGGGCTTGTCTGCTGTGGGGACCGGTGGTAGTGCTGGGTGAAATACAAAAAAGAGGAAAAAAGCTGTGGGGCCTTTTTTTGGCTGCCGCTTTGTGGTGCGCCCTGCTCTGGAAGCTGGGAGACAGCTGGAGGGAGAAAGGGCTTTTTCTGGTGCTGGTTGTTTTCCTTTTTGTCCTATATTGTTACGAACGTATCCAATGGGGACCGGGAACACTGCTTTGCCCCGGTTATCTGTATTTGCTTTTATATGGCGGGACCTATTTCTATGCAGTGTTTAGTGAACAAGAACGTTTAGGCCAGGTGCTGCTTTTCGGTGCAGGACTTTACTGGCTGCTGATTCTCTGGTGCAGAAACCGGGAACAGATGCTTTTGTTCCAGCAGGATAACCGGGATTTATACCGGTTCCCCGGAGAAAGTATTGCAAATGCCAGCAGGCTCTCTCTGGTGCTTCTTTCGGTGGCCACTGTGGCCGGTATGGCTCTTTTCCCTTTTTCCGGGCTGGACCAGGGTATTTATACCTTGGGACGTCTGCTGCGCCGTTTCATTGCCTGGCTCCTGTCCGGAGGCTCCCGGGAGCCGGCTGTGACGTTGGAAGAGACAAAGGAACCGGAGATGAGAGCACCTCTATTACCGGAGCAGGAGGAAGCCTCTCCTTTTTGGCAGGCTTTCTGGGATATTCTGGAGAAAGTATTTACGGTGGCAATACTTTTGCTGGCAGTAGCCGCCTTGTGCTGGGGATTGTACTGGCTGTATAAAAAATACAATGCCAGAGCCATGGACAACGGGGATATACTGGAAGTCTTACCCAAGAACGTCCAGGACAAAAGAGAAAAGCTTGAAGGGAGTAAAAGGATAGGGCGGGGCTTGTTTTCTACAAAGCCTGAGGATAGAATCCGCAGATACTACCGGAAAAAAATAGAGCAAAATCTCCGACCAAAGCTTTCCTTGAGCCCTGTGGAGCTGGAAAAAGCCGCAGGTCTTTCCCAGAAGGAAGGTATTGAGGAGTTCCACCGTCTTTATGAAAAAGCCAGGTATTCAGGGGAGAGCTGCAGCAGGCAGGAAGCAGGAAAAATGAAGGACCTGGATAGGCAGATATAGAGTAACTGTTCATGGGCGGCTGGGGGCTGGACTTTACAGGAAAAATAGTGTAAAATGGCTTTCAGCGGCCAAAAGGCAGAGACAAGAAAGAGGTAGAGAATATGGGAATCCCCGTAAAGCTGCAGGTGTTTGAGGGACCGCTGGATTTGCTCCTGCACCTGATTGAAAAGAATAAAGTAAATATTTACGATATTCCCATTGTGGAAATCACAGACCAGTATATGGACTATATCCATGAAATGGAACGGGAGGATTTGAATATCATGAGCGAATTCATGGTTATGGCTGCCACCCTGATTTCCATAAAGTGCCGGATGCTTCTGCCAAAAGAGGTCAACGAAGAGGGGGAGGAGGAAGACCCCAGAGACGAGTTGGTGCGTCAGCTGCTGGAATATAAGATGTATAAGTATATGTCTTATGAGCTGCGGGACCGTATGGCGGAGGCTGCCAAAAATGTTTATAAGCTGCCTTCCATACCGGAGGAGGTCCTTTCCTACCGGGAACCTGTGGAGCCGGAAGAGCTTTTGGAGGGTCTGAGTCTGGGAAAGCTGAACCAGATTTTTCAGAGCGTTATGCGCAGGCAGGAGGATAAGCTGGACCCCATACGAAGTAAGTTCGGAAAGATTGAAAAAGAGGAGGTAAGCCTGCCGGATAAAATGGATGAGGTGGAGGCATACGCTTACAGCCACAGAACGTTCAGCTTTCGGGATTTGCTGAAGAAGCAGGCCAGCAAAGTACAGGTAATTGTCACCTTTTTGGCCATTCTGGAATTGATGAAAACAGGAAAAATTTGCATCAGCCAGAGGGAGACCTTTGGAGAAATTTACATAGAGACATGTCCGGGGAGAGGATAGAAATGGAACTGAAGAAACTGGAGGGCGCTATAGAAGCCCTTTTATTTGCCATGGGAGAGTCCGTAGAGCTGGGCGCCTTAGCCAAGGCCATTGGGCATGACACGGAAACCACCAGGAAAATTATACAGAACATGATGCTGAAATACCAGGAGGAAGACCGGGGGATTAAAATCATAGAGCTGGAAAATGCCTTTCAGATGTGTACCAAGGAGGAGTATTACGACTATCTGGTGCAGATGGCTCTCCAGCCCAAGAAGGCCTCTCTTTCTGACGTTATGTTGGAAACCTTGTCCATTATTGCCTACAAACAGCCGGTGACCAAACTGGAGATAGAAAAAATCCGTGGAGTGAAATGCGACCATGCCATAAATAAGCTGGTGGAATACAGGCTGGTGAAAGAGGTAGGCCGGCTGGATGCTCCTGGACGTCCCATTCTTTTTGGGACTACCGAGGAATTTCTGAGAAATTTCGGGGTTCAGGGATTGGACGAGCTGCCGGAGATTGACCCGGTACAGATGGAAGATTTCAAGGCTGAGGCTGAGGAGGAGATACAGCTGCAGTTAAATGTATAAAGAATATAGGGAAGTATGCAGATGCCGCAGACAGGGGAGACTGTTTGTGGTATCTTTTTTTGTCTGTGGACATACAGTGATACCAAGGAGGAAAAAAGGGTATGGAAAAACTTAGAAAGGCTTTGGGGATAGTACTCTTTGCCTGTGTCCTTGGTTTATCTCTGCCTGTCCGGGTCTGGGCCCGGGACGAGACAGAAGGGCCGGGAAACCTTTATGCTTTGTCAGCGGTTCTTATGGACGGGGAATCCGGCAGAATCCTCTATGAAAAGGAGGGCAGTGAAATCAGGCCTATGGCCAGCACTACCAAGATTATGACCTGCATCCTGGTTTTGGAGCAGGGAGATTTGGATGGAATTGCTACGGCCTCTTCCTATGCGGCTTCTATGCCCAAGGTGCATTTGGGCGTTACCCAGGGGGAGGAGTTCCGTGTACGGGATTTACTGTATTCTCTTATGCTGGAAAGCCACAATGATTCTGCTGTGGTACTGGCAGAATATACAGCGGAAACCGTAGAAGGTTTTGCCGCCAGAATGAATGAAAAGGCAAGACAAATCGGATGTGAAAACACCTGGTTCATAACGCCCAATGGCCTGGATGCCCAGGAGACGGTAGAAGGGCAGGAGAAAATACACGCTACCACAGCGGCAGATTTAGCCAGGATTCTCAGATACTGTATTAAGGAGTCTCCGGCCAGAGAGGATTTTCTGGAAATTACCAGGACCCCTTCCTACAGCTTTACAGATGTATCCGGAGGAAGAAGCTTTTCCTGCACTAATCACAATGCCTTTCTATCTATGATGGATGGGGCTCTGACAGGAAAAACCGGTTTTACTGCCAATGCAGGCTATTGCTATGTAGGTGCCTTGGAAAGAGACGGTAAAACCCTTATTGTAGCTCTTTTGGGCTGCGGCTGGCCAAACAATAAAAATTATAAATGGCAGGATACCAGAAAGCTGATGGAGTATGGATTGGCAAATTTTGAATGGCACAGCTTTTCCCAGGAGACTTGGCCGGATATGCCACAGTCTCTTCCGGTGGAGGCAGGACAAAGCCAGGTGCTGGGCCAGTCTGCCCAGGTTCCTCTTGTCTATGAGAAAGCCGGTGAGGGGGAAGGGATGCTTCTGGGGAAAAACGAAGCCTTTACCCTGCGCTACCAGGGAGAAGAAAGGCTGCAGGCTCCGGTGGAAGCAGGACAGCAGGTAGGAGAAGTGCTTTATGAGATAAACGGAAATGTTGTAAAAAGCTTAAAGGTTACGGCCGGCCGGCCGGTGGAAAAAGTGGATTTTCCCTGGTGTCTGGAGCAGACTTTGAACCGGCTGCTGGAGCTGCCCCTGTAGCAAAAAAAAGAAAAGTGTGCTAAAATACCGGCAAAGGAGGAATGTAAATGGGACACATTACATCAAAAGACGCATATAAAAACTTAGAGGACAGGATTAACTGGTTTACCCAGGGAGCTCCTGCTTCAGATACCTTTTATAAGATTCTCCAGGTGCTGTATGAGGAGCGTGAGGCTAAATGGGTGGCAAAGCTTCCGGTGCGGCCGTTTACTGCCAAAAAGGCGGCTAAAATCTGGGGAACCACAGAGGCCAGGGCAGAGAAAGTGCTGGACCATCTCTGTGAGAAAGCTCTGCTGGTGGATTCCGAATATCAGGGAGTCCGCCGGTTTGTTATGCCGCCGCCTATGGCCGGTTTTATTGAATTTGCTCTGATGCGAACCAGAGGAGATATTGACCAGCACTATCTGGGTCAGCTTTATTATCAGTATATGAATGTGGAGGAGGATTTTGTCAAAGAGCTGTTCTTTGCCACAGAGACCAGGCTGGGCCGTGTATTTGTCCAGGAGCCGGTGTTGACTAATGAGAATACCCTGCATATTCTGGACCATGAAAGGGCCAGCCATATTGTGGAGGAGGCGGAATATATCGGACTGGGAACCTGCTATTGCAGACATAAGGCTTATCATGCAGGCCATCCCTGTGAAATTGACGCTCCCTGGGACGTATGTCTTACCTTTGGCAATGTGGCCCGCTCTCTGGCAGAGCATGGAGGACACGCCAGGCTCATAGACAAGGCGGAGGCCATGGACGCTCTGGAGCGTTCCTATGCCTCTAATCTGGTGCAGATTGGGGAAAATGTCAGAGAAAATCCGGCCTTTATCTGTAACTGCTGCGGCTGCTGCTGCGAGGCCCTCCAGGCAGCCAGAAAATTTGCGCCCATGCAGCCTGTTGCCACTACCAACTATATTCCCAAGATAAAAGAGGAAACCTGTATCGGCTGCGGGAAATGCGCTAAGGCCTGTCCGATTTTTGCTATTTCCATGGAGGAAAAGCAAGTAGGGGAGAAAAAGGTGAAACGGCCGGTAGTTGACACGGAAATCTGTCTGGGCTGCGGCGTCTGTGCTTCCAACTGCCCCAACCATTCTTTGGAGCTGGAACGCAGGCCTATTCAGGTTATTACACCTGTAAACAGCACTCATCGCTTTGTATTGCAGGCCATTGAAAAAGGAACCCTTCAGAACCTGATTTTTGATAACCAGGCCTTTGCCAACCACAGAGCTATGGCAGCGGTATTCGGTACCATCTTAAAGCTTCCGCCCTTAAAGCAGGCTCTGGCCAGCAAGCAGTTTAAGTCTATTTACCTGGATAAGCTGCTTTCCAGCCAGATAAACCGGCAGAGAAAGAAAAAAGGGGAGACCAAATGACAGAAAACAAAGTAATTATGGACTTTTCCGGGATTTACAGGGAAGAGGGCTATTCCTTCGGTTCATCCTGTACCTGGCTGGATTTTAGAAACCTTCAGGGGGTCAACGGCTATTGTGAGCCCCGGGCCATGGAGGAAATCCGGGAAAAAATCAAGGAGCTGTCTTATGAAGGAATACACTTTCTGGATTCAGGAAATTACCACTATCTGTCTAAATTCTGGCTGGAGAAAATAGAAGAGCCCTTTTCTCTTTTGGTTTTTGATAATCATACGGATATGCAGGAGGCCGCTTTTTTCGGCCTCCTTTCCTGCGGAAGCTGGGTAAAGGACCAGTTGGATACTAATGGTTTTCTAAAAGAAGTCTGTGTGCTGGGACCCTCCCGCCAGGCTTTTGAGGAATGCAGCCGGGAAGACAGAAGGAGAATCCGGGAGATTCCGGCAGAGGAATTCAGTAAGGAGAACCTACTGGAGGATTTTCTGGAAAGAAACTCACAGCTTCCCCTGTACCTTTCTATAGATAAGGACCTGCTTTCCACAGAGGCGGCCAGGACCAACTGGGACCAGGGTGAGGTCAGTCTTTCCAGCCTTTTGTCCTGGATTCGCCAGGCTTTTGAAAAAAGATATATTTTGGGAGCTGACATATGCGGAGAAAATCCCCAGGATACCCAGGAGCCTCCCAGAAGAGAAGACCTGGAAATTAACGGAAGGACGAACAGGACCTTGCTGGAGCTGCTAGAGCATGAAATGAGCAGCCAGAAAGAAAATACAGAAAAAAATAGGAGTTATACTTGACTAATTTGGTCAAGTATTGATAAAATTATCACAAAGATTATTTCAGATACATAGGAGGATAAAAAAATGAACCAGTGTTTTGGATGCAATACCTGTGCAAGCGCAGATAAGCCTTTGGAGGGATTTATCCGCAGCCTGCCTATGGAAACCTCACATCACAGAGTAGAGGGACAGAGTACCAAGTGCGGATTTGGTCTTCAGGGCGTTTGCTGCCGTCTCTGCGCCAACGGTCCCTGCCGTATTACACCGAAAGCACCCAGAGGTATCTGCGGCGCTACGGCTGATGTGATTGTGGCAAGAAACTTTTTAAGAGCAGTGGCCAGCGGTTCCGGCTGTTATATCCACATTGTAGAAAATACAGCGCTGAATGTAAAGAAAACAGCGGAAATCAAAGGGGAAATCAAGGGAGAGAAATCCCTTGCAAAGCTGGCTGAGATTTTCGGCGTCCAGGGCACAGATAAGTGGGATACCGCAAAGCAGGTAGCTCAGAAGGTGCTGGATGATTTGTATAAGCCGGAATATGAGAAAATGGAATTGGTAGAAAAGATGGCCTATGCTCCCAGATTTAAGAAATGGCAGGAACTGGGAATCCTTCCCGGCGGAGCAAAGAACGAGGTGTTCCACGGAGTTGTAAAATGCTCTACAAACCTGAACTCTGACCCTGTGGATATGTACACAGACTGCCTGAAACTGGGTATTTCCACTGGTCTTTACGGCCTGACCCTTACCAACCTGTTAAACGATGTGCTTCTGGGCGAGCCGGAGCTTCGTATGGCTCCTGTAGGACTTCGTGTCATTGACCCGGATTATATCAATATTATGATTACCGGACACCAGCATACAATTTTTGTGGATTTACAGGAAAGACTTACCTCTCCTGAGGCTGTGGCTAAGGCTCAGGCAGCAGGAGCCAAAGGCTTTAAGCTGGTGGGATGCACCTGTGTGGGACAGGATTTGCAGCTGAGAGGCGCCCATTACACAGAGGTCTTTGACGGACATGCCGGCAATAACTATACCAGCGAAGCAGTGCTGGCAACCGGTGCTATTGATGCAGTTCTTTCTGAGTTTAACTGTACTCTTCCGGGTATCGAGCCTATCTGCGACGAACTGAAGATTAAGCAGATTTGTCTGGATGACGTGGCTAAGAAGGCCAATGCAGAACTGAAACCTTTTGTTTTTGAAAACAGAGAGCAGCAGAGCCAGGAAATCATTGATGAAATTATTCAGGCATACAAAGAGAGAAGAGGACAGGTTCCTATGAATCTGCAGCCGGAGCATGGAAACGACCATACCCTTACCGGTGTTTCTGAAGGTTCTTTAAAAGAATTCCTGGGCGGAAACTGGAAGCCTCTCATTGATTTAATCGTGTCCGGAGACATCAAGGGCGTGGCAGGCGTTGTAGGATGTTCTAACCTGACAGCAGGAGGACATGACGTTCTTACTGTGGACTTGGTAAAAGAGCTGATTTCCAGAGATATTCTGGTGCTTACTGCCGGATGTTCTTCAGGTGGTATCGAAAACTGCGGCCTTATGACACCGGAAGCTGCCAAGCTGGCAGGTCCAAAGCTGCGGGCTGTATGTGAAAAATTAAATATTCCTCCTGTGTTGAATTTCGGGCCTTGTCTGGCTATCGGACGTTTGGAAATTGTGGCCACAGAGCTGGCAGAGGCTATTGGAATCGACATTCCTCAGCTGCCTCTGGTACTTTCCGCAGCACAGTGGCTTGAAGAGCAGGCTCTGGCAGACGGATGCTTCGGCCTGGCGCTGGGACTGCCTCTTCACCTGGGACTTCCGCCTTTTGTCACAGGCAGCAAGCTGGCTGTGAAGCTGCTCACAGAGGATATGAAAGGCCTTACCGGCGGACAGGTTATCATCAATCCGGACGCTAAGGAAAGTGCCGATATTCTGGAGAAGATTATTGAGGAGAAACGTGCAGGTTTGAATATTTAAACAGACAGGAGCCTAAAATGAAGAGAATAATGATAGATGCCTCAAAATGCGACGGCTGCAAGAGCTGTTCTGTTGCATGTATGCAGGCTCACAGAAAAGATGAAGGTAATGTCTATAACCTGGATTTGGCGGACATTGCCAATGAGAGCCGGAATTATATTTATAAAAATCCGGACGGCAGCTATACCCCTATTTTCTGCAGGCATTGTGACCAGCCGGAATGTGTTATGTCCTGTATGAGCGGAGCCCTTCAGAAGGACCCGGTAACAGGGCATGTACAGTATGATGAAAAGAAATGCGGTTCCTGCTTTATGTGCGTGATGAACTGTCCTTACGGCGTATTAAAGCCGGATGACAGCACTCGTATGAAAGTAATAAAATGTGATTTTTGCATTGACAAAGGCGAGGAGCCCAGCTGCGTGAAGGCCTGTCCAAAACAGGCTATCTGGGTTGAGGAGGTGTTGTAGAAATGAGGTATGTAATCTTAGGAGCCGGAGCCGCAGGTATTACAGCGGCTAAGACATTAAGACTGGCAGACAGCAACGGAAAGATTACGGTGCTTTCTACGGATACACAGGTTCATTCCAGATGTATGCTGCATAAATATTTAAGTCATGAAAGAGATGCAGAGGGTATTTCTTTCATAGACAAGGATTTCTTTGAGAAAAACCAAATAGAATGGATGCCGGGAAGAACTGTGGTGAAGCTGGATACAGAAGCCATGGTGGTTGTTACACAGCAAAATGAGGAGATTCCCTATGACCGTCTTCTCATTGCCACAGGAGCGGAAAGCTTTATTCCACCGGTGGGAAATCTCCGGGAAGCGGAAAATGTGTTTGGTCTCAGACATTTGAGAGATGCCCAGGCCATTGATAAATTGGCACAGCAGGCGGAGAAGATTGTGATTATCGGTTCCGGACTGGTAGGACTGGACGCTGCTTACGGCTTAATGGAAACAGGAAAGAAGGTTTCCATCGTGGAGATGGCAGACCAGATCCTTCCGGTACAGCTGGACAAGACAGGAGCTCTGGAATACCAGAAGCGCTTTGAAAAGGCGGGAGCCTCCTTCTATCTGGGAAGAAAAGCTGCAGATACGGTGATGAATGAGGAGAAAAAAATCACCCGGATTATTCTGGATAACGGGGAAGAGCTTCCCTGTGATTTGATTATCGTAGCTGCAGGAGTGCGCTCTGCTGTAGCCGGTATGGAAGGAAAAGGTATTGTCATTGACAGGGGAATCCAGGTGAATGCATACCTGCAGACAGGAGCACCTCATGTGTACGCTGCAGGAGACGTTACGGGACTTTCCGGAATCTGGCCCAATGCCCAGAAGCAGGGAGAGACAGCTGCTCTGAATATGTGCGGTGCAAGCGTGGCTTACACAGACCGGTTTGCAGCCAAGAATACTATCAATTTCTTCGGTTTGCCTTCCATGTGTGTGGGAGATATAGTGCCAAAGGAAAATGACGTGGTGATTGCCAGAGAGGATTCTAAAAATTATAAAAGGATTCTTATCCGGAATGGACAGGTGGCAGGAGTTCTGCTCCAGGGAGATATTTCTCATGGCGGTATCTGGCAGTATCTGATTAAAAACCAGATTTCCGTTTCCGGTATTCCAAAGGATATTTTTGATTTGAATTTCGGGGATTTCTATGGAGTAAAAGATAACGGTGAATATTGCTATACCGTGTCCCGGTAAGGTTGTTGCAATACATGGGGTCCCCGTAAACTGTAACGCTGGCAGGCTCATTAAAGGGTATTCCTGCAAAAATACCTTGACAAAGTTTGAAAGGGTTTTGTATACTTGTGTCTGTAAAGAAAAAGGCAAAGAAGGGAACAAGTAGTACCCAGGGAAACTGACAGAAAGCTGCCGGCTGATGAGAGGCGCAGGGAGAGCTGGGATATGAATACATCCTGGAGCCTCACACCGAAATACAAGTAGGCTGTGACGTGGTGGTGTACGTTATAACACTTTGAGTATCGCAGAAAAGCTGTACTTACAGAGGCAGGCAGTGCGAGCTGTCTGTGAATAAAGGTGGTAACACGGGAATGCTTATGGCTCTCGTCCTTTTGTAACAGGAAGGACGGGAGCCTTTTCATATCTTATGCAGGGGAAAGTCCTTCGGAAATATAATCAAAAAGGAGAAGATGAACATGCAGATTTATGAAGAATTAGTTGCCAGAGGCCTGATTGCCCAGGTAACTGATGAGGAAGAAATCCGGGAACTGATTAACAATGGTAAGGCCACATTTTACATTGGATTTGACCCTACGGCTGACAGTCTCCATGTGGGACATTTTATGGCACTTTGCCTGATGAAACGTCTGCAGATGGCCGGAAATAAGCCTATTGCTCTTATCGGAGGAGGAACCGGCTACATTGGAGACCCTTCCGGAAGAACAGATATGCGGTCCATGATGACAGCGGAAACTATCCAGCACAATTGCGACTGCTTTAAGAAACAGATGGAAAGATTTATTGATTTTTCTGACGGAAAAGCTTTGATGGTAAACAATGCAGATTGGCTTTTGGATTTGAACTATGTGGAGCTTCTTAGAGAAGTGGGCCCTCATTTTTCCGTAAACCGTATGCTTACTGCAGAATGTTACAAGCAGCGTATGGAAAAGGGATTGAGCTTCCTGGAATTTAACTACATGATTATGCAGAGCTATGACTTCTACATGCTGTTTCAAAAATACGGCTGCAACATGCAGTTTGGCGGAGACGACCAGTGGAGCAACATGTTAGGGGGTACAGAGCTTATCCGGAGAAAGCTGGGCAAAAACGCCTGTGCCATGACGATTACCCTGCTTTTAAATTCAGAAGGCAAGAAAATGGGAAAAACCCAGTCCGGTGCAGTTTGGCTTGACCCAAACAAAACTTCACCTTTTGACTTTTACCAGTATTGGAGAAATGTGGCGGATGCAGACGTGCTGAAATGTATCCGTATGCTGACTTTCCTGCCTCTGGAGCAGATTGATGAGATGGATAAATGGGAAGGCAGCCAGTTAAATAAGGCCAAGGAGATTCTGGCCTTTGAGCTGACAGAGCTGGTACACGGCAAAGAAGAAGCCCAGAAGGCCCAGGAGGCTGCCAGAGCCCTGTTTTCCAGCGGAAATGCTGCAAACATGCCTTCCGCCCAGATTGAGGAGTCTGATTTAACAGAGGGAAGTATTGACGTAATTTCCCTTCTGCAGAAAAGCGGCTTGGCGGCAAGCCGTTCTGAGGGAAGAAGAGCTATTGAGCAGGGTGGTGTTTCCATCGACGGCGAAAAGGTGACAGATATTAAATGCCTGGTTCCGGGAGAAAAACTTCAGGGAGAGGGCATTGTACTGAAAAAAGGTAAGAAAAACTTCCGGAAGATTACAATGAAAGCCTAAGAACGAAACAAATAGCGCTGCCAGTGTCCGAGGAGGTTACCCTCTTTGAACAAGGGCATGGTAAGTGAAGAAATCCCGATTTTCTGGGGCTGTATGTGCCTCTTAAAAGAAAATCGGGGTTTTTGCTGTCAGTGGCGAAAAATTTTCGTGTTTTTTACTAATTGCCTCTTATCCTGTCTTGTAGTACACTGAACACAGAAAGGCTGGGAGGAGCAGAGGCGATAGCCGTATGCTTGTGCAGAGGGCAACAGGCTGCGGCGGTTTTCCTTTGTGATGAAAAGGCCCGGGCGACATTTTTCAAATGCAATTCTATTGTTCTTATTTCTAAATCTTCAAATCTGCAGGTTCAACTTTTCTGTTCAGAAAGACTTTCCAAGTTTATGAGAATTATAGAAAAAAACTCCTCAGCCGGAGAAGTGTCCCTTGGGCAGAAAGAGGTTATATGGAGAAAAAAGGAATTTTATTTCAGGGACTGATTCCTGAAGACAAAGAAACGGATGTGACGTATTTTCTGCTTTTTACCTTGTGCCGGAATTTGTGGTGCAGAAGCAAGGTACGGGAGATGAAAAGGGAATGGAGGGAGTATCTCATAGAAAAAGCAGAGGACAGCCCCTGCCAGGGAGAGAATTTCTGGCTTTCTTTGGGAGAAGAGGAAGGCCGGTGCGCCAAAGTGATTTTAGGAATCGTAGAGGGAATCCGCAGGGGTGAGGAAGAGAGCCGGGAGAAATCCCGTGTCTGTCTGGAATATCTGTTGTTTCACTGCTGCCAGAGGGAGTGGAAATTTCTGAAGGAAAGAAGGAGCGTAAGTATCCGGGAATTGTGTTTTCTGGAATCCGGATATGCAGACTGCCCTTTTGCAGGAGTCAGCAGAATTTGCGCAGGACTTTTAATTGCTGAGTTTTTAGGTGTGGAGGTAGAGCAGGGCAGTTCTTATTCTGTTTTGTTGAAATGTGTCAGGGAAGGAAATGAAATCTGGAATGAAAGAAAATTCTTGACATTTCCCAAAAGTATGCTATACTTTTTAAAAAATTACAACTTTAAACCGATGAACAAGAGGAGTAGATAAAAATATTTGCTTTCAGAGAGCCGACGGTGGTGTGAATGCGGCAGCAAGAGTTTTTATTGAATGGACTTGTGAGGGCAGCTTGAAATTCCGATTGGAAGAGTAGACGCTGACGGGGGCACCGGCCCGTTATCAGCAGGGAGTGTATGTTAGTACATGAAAGAAGAGCGGTCGAAGACCAGAGAAGAGAAATATACAAAAATTCCTGGTTATCGGCAATTTGGGTGGCACCGCAGGAGAATTTACAGCCCCTGTCCCATTGGAGAAATTCCAGTGAGACAGGGGCTTTTTGTTCTAGTGCCATCCACTTTAAATATCCTCACGTTTCACTGGCCTGCTTTTCCGATAGCACAGTTGTAAAAGCCTCAGCGTAGCCCGCTACGCCTGCGTTTTTACAACTGCACTCTCAAAAAAGCATTCTCAGTGAAACGGTAAGGCATTTAAAGTGGATGGCACTAGTAGGAAATTCCTCTGAATTTCCTATAGAACAAAAAGCCCTCCGGGCAGGAGCGCACTGGGTTGGAGAGGAATTATGTCGCTAAAGCGACCCAACCCAGGCGGAGAATCCTGCAAAGCAGGCTTCTTTTTTGAGATGTCCGATGGTGCCAGCTGCCTCTCTTTCACAAAAATAAGGAGGACAAAATTATGCAGAGACCTGATTTGAAAACCGTAGAAAAACTGGCGGAGCATTATTCTGTAATTCCTGTCTGCAGAGAGATATTTGCAGACAGTACCACACCTATTGCCGTTCTGAGAAAGCTTTCCGCAAAAAGCAGCCGCTATTTTCTTCTGGAGAGTGTGGAGGGAGGAGAAAAATGGGGACGTTATTCTTTTCTGGGATGGGACCCAAAGCTTCGTGTGACTTGCAGGAAAAAGGAAACCCTTGTGACCAGAGGAGAACAGAAAAAGATTTACCGGGATAAAAATCCTATGGATGTTATCCGGGATATTTTAAAGGAATATAAATCACCTGTGCTTCCCGGAATGCCTCCCTTTACCGGAGGATTAACCGGATATTTTGCATATTCCATGATTGGCTACCAGGAGCCGGTGCTGCACATAAAAAATGAGAAGTTTCCTGATATGGATTTGATGCTTTTTGATAAAATTATTGCTTATGACCATTTAAAGCAAAAAATCTTGCTTATCGTTAATATGAAAACGGATTTCCCCGAAGAAAATTATAAAAAGGCAATAGAGGATTTGACAGCTATGGAGGCTCTCTTAAAAGAGGAGCTGCCAGAGGAGGAGCCGGTTGTAAAGCAGAAAGAGGGTTTTTCCTGCACCACCTCCCGGGAGGAATATTTCCGTATGGTAGAGAAAGCAAAGGAGCATATCCGCAGGGGCGATATTTTTCAGGCAGTTCTGTCACGGCAGTTTCAGCGGCCGGCAGCAGGAAGCCTGCTGAATCCCTACCGGATACTGCGGACCACCAATCCATCTCCTTATATGGTTTATTTCCACACAGAAGATACAGAGCTTATGAGTACTTCACCGGAAACTCTGGTAAAGCTTTATAACGGAGTCGTCACTACTTTTCCGGTGGCGGGAAGCCGTCCAAGGGGAAGGGATTCCCAGGAGGATGAAAATCTGGAGAGAGAACTTTTAAAGGATGAAAAAGAGCTGTCAGAGCATAATATGCTGGTAGACTTAGGACGGAACGATATAGGAAAAATCAGCCGTTATGGCTCTGTCAAGGTGACAGAGTACATGGCAGTCCACAAATACTCCAAGATTATGCATATCTGCTCTAAGGTAGTGGGAAATCTGGAGCCGGGAAAGGATGCTCTGGATGCTATTGAAGCAGTGCTTCCTGCGGGAACCTTGTCCGGGGCTCCTAAGATTCGGGCCTGCCAGATTATAGAGGAGTTAGAAAAGGAAGAAAGAGGCATCTACGGAGGTGCTATCGGATACATTGATTTTGCGGGAAATATGGATACCTGCATTGCCATCCGCATGGCGGTAAAAAAGGACGGAATGGTCTATGTACAGGCCGGCGGCGGTATTGTAGCGGACAGTGTTCCCCAGAAAGAATATGAGGAATCGGCCAATAAGGCGGCTGCAGTGATGCAGGCGGTTCTGCAGGCAGAGGAGGAAGTATTATGATACTTGTGATTGATAATTACGACAGCTTTACTTATAACCTGGTGCAGTATCTGGGAGCCATGACTCCTGATATACAAGTAATACGAAATGACCAGATTTCCCCGGAGGAGATAGAAAAGCTTTCTCCCTCCCATATTATTCTCTCCCCTGGTCCCGGTTATCCCGGGGAAGCGGGAATCTGCCTGGAAGTGATACAAAGGTTTCAGGGGAAGGTTCCCATTCTGGGTATTTGTCTGGGCCATCAGGCTATATGCCAGGCTTTTGGAGGCACCATCGCTCCGGCGGGAAAGCTGATGCACGGGAAGAAAAGCCGGATTACATTAAATCCTGACTGCCCCTTGTTTCAGGGAATGGGAAGGTCTATAGAGGCGGCCAGATACCATTCCCTGGCAGTGAAGAAAGAGTCCCTACCCCAATGCCTGGAGATAATAGCAGAATCTGGGGATAAGGAGGTGATGGGAGTGAAACACAGGGAATATCCTGTATATGGGCTCCAGTTTCACCCGGAATCCATTCTTACGGAAAAAGGAGAAAAAATTCTAGAAAACTTTTTAAAAATAAAGACGGAGAAGGAGGACAAAATTATGATTAAAGAAGCCATTCACACCTTGATGGAGGGACAGGATTTAAGCTTTGATACAGCAAAAGCAGTTATGGAAGAAATGATGGAAGGAAGAGCCACCCAGGCCCAGATGGGAGCTTTTCTGGCCGCCCTCAGAATGCAGGGAGAGAGCATAGAGGAAATCACGGCTTTTGCAGAAGTGATGCGGGAAAAGGGAATAAAAATACGGCCCGAGAGAGAGGTTATTGACATTGTAGGAACAGGGGGAGACGAGGCAGGAACCTTTAATATTTCCACAACCTCGGCTTTCGTGGTGGCTGCAGCAGGAATTCCGGTGGCCAAACATGGAAACCGCAGTGTTTCAAGCCGCAGCGGAGCGGCAGATGTTTTGGAAAATCTGGGGGCAAACGTAAACCTGGATGCGAAACAGAACGAGACGATTCTAAACCACACCGGCATGTGCTTCTTATTTGCACCGGTCTACCATTCTTCCATGAAGTATGCGGCCCCTGTGAGAAAAGAAATGGGAGTGCGCACTGTATTTAACATTCTGGGGCCTTTGTCCAATCCGGCGGCAGCCACCATGCAGCTTTTAGGCGTATATGACAAAAAGCTGGTAGAGCCTTTGGCTCAGGTTCTGGGAAATTTGGGAGTTACCAGAGGCGTGGCGGTCTGCGGCGCTGACGGACTGGATGAAATCACGCTCACCGGAGAGACTCTGGTGTGCGAAATCCGTTTTGGGAAAACCAGAAGCTATACTATCACCCCGGAGCAGTTTGGCATGAAGCGCTGCCAGCTTCAGGAGCTGGTAGGAGGGGACCCTAAGGAAAACGCCGGGATTACCAGAGATATTCTCTGTGGAAAAGAAAGGGGCCCAAAACGGGATGTGGTGCTGCTGAATGCAGGAATGAGTCTGTATCTTGGAATCGACGGCATTACCCTGGAGGAAGGGGTTAAAATGGCGGCGGAAATCATTGACAGCGGCAAGGCGAAAGAGAAACTGGAAGAGTTTACCGCAGCCACAAGAGAATATGAGGTGAAAGCATGATATTAGAAAAAATCGGGGCAGCCACCAGAGTAAGAGTGGAAAAACAAAAAGAAATCCTGCCGCTGAGTATGTTGAGAGAGCAGGCAGAAAAAACAGAAGCAAAACAAGGAAAGTCTTTTTATCAGGCTCTCACAGGAGAAGAAATGGCCTTTATCTGTGAAGTAAAAAAGGCCTCTCCCTCCAAGGGGATAATTGCTAAAGAATTTCCTTACCTGGAAATTGCCAGGGAATATGAAGAGGCAGGAGCAGCAGCTATTTCCTGCCTTACAGAGCCGGAATTTTTCCTGGGAAAGGATGCCTACCTCAGGGAAATCAGCAGCCAGGTTTCCATACCCGTACTGCGGAAAGATTTTACCATTGACGAATATCAGATTTATGAGGCAAAGGTTCTGGGCGCCGGGGCTGTACTTTTGATTTGTTCCCTTTTGGAAGAAAAGACACTGGCCAGGTATCTGGAAATTGTCCGGAGTCTGGGACTTTCCGCTCTGGTAGAGGCCCACGACAGAGAAGAAATCCAGATGGCCCTCCAGGCCGGCGCACAAATTATCGGAGTGAATAACCGAAATCTGAAAGACTTTACGGTCAGCCCCCACAACTGTCTGGCTCTCAGAAGCTATGTGCCCGGGGATAAGGTGTTTGTGGCAGAGAGCGGCATCCGCACCAGGGAAGAGGTAAAACAGCTGGAGGAAGCAGGGGTGTCAGCGGTTCTGATTGGAGAAACTTTAATGAGGAGCCCGGATAAAAAAGCTATGCTCCGGGAACTCAGGGGGTAAGGAATATGATAAAAGTGAAAATCTGCGGCATCAAAACCAAGGAAGAGGCGGAAATTTTAAACCGGTGGCAGCCGGATTTTGCTGGTTTTGTTTTCGCTGAGGGAAAACGTCGGATTTCCCTGGAAAAGGCAATAGAATTAAAAGCAATCCTCTCTCCTCAGATAAAAACCGTAGGTGTGTTTGTAAATGCGCCCTTGGAGCAGGCAGCCCGGGCTGCCGAAAGAGGAGCCATAGATTTTATCCAGCTTCACGGACAGGAAGAGGGCTCTTATATGGAAGCCCTGAGAAATTATACAGATAAGCCTCTGATAAAAGCCTTGAGAGTAAGGACCAGAGAAGATATTTTGCAGGGGGAAAAGCTGCCTTGTGATTATCTTCTTCTGGATACCTATGTGAAAGGAAGCTGGGGAGGCAGCGGCCAGGCTTTTGACTGGAGCTTGATTCCCCCTATAGAAAAACCCTATTTTCTGGCAGGAGGCCTGACCGGAGAAAATGTGGAGCTGGCCATGAGTCTTGCAGCTCCTTTTGCCCTGGATGTAAGCAGCGGAGTGGAAGGTCCTGATGGTAAGGATGAGGAAAAAATAAGAGAATTTATAGATAAAGTGAGGAAGAATCATGAGTAAAGGAAGATATGGAATTTACGGAGGACAGTATATACCGGAAACCCTGATGAAGCCGGTGGAAGAGCTTTTACAGGCTTACGAGGCCTGCAAAAAAGACCCTCAGTTTCAGAAAGAATTAAAGGAGCTTCTGCAGAATTATGCAGGAAGGCCTTCTATGCTGTATTATGCAGAAAAAATGACAAAGGACCTGGGAGGAGCCAGGATATATTTAAAGCGAGAGGACTTAAACCACACAGGCTCCCACAAAATAAATAATGTACTGGGGCAGGTCTTGCTGGCCAAAAAAATGGGAAAGACCAGAATCATAGCAGAGACGGGAGCAGGACAGCACGGTGTGGCAGCAGCTACGGCAGCCGCTCTTATGGGAATGGAATGTGAAATCTTTATGGGGGAGGAAGATACCAAAAGGCAGGCCTTAAACGTGTTCCGGATGGAGCTTTTGGGGGCTAAGGTACATGCTGTAACAAGTGGAACAGGCACTTTAAAGGATGCGGTAAATGAGGCTATGCGGGAGTGGACCAGAAGGATGGAGGATACTCTTTATGTGCTGGGTTCTGTTATGGGCCCCCATCCCTTCCCTATGATGGTAAGGGATTTCCAGAAGGTTATCGGAGAAGAGATTAAGGAACAGCTATTAGAAAAAGAAGGCAGGCTGCCGGATGCAATCCTGGCCTGTGTGGGAGGTGGCAGCAATGCCATGGGAGCCTTCTACCCTTTTATCCAGGATGAGCAGGTACAGCTTATCGGCTGTGAGGCCGCAGGTCTGGGAATTGATACGGATAAAAATGCAGCCACTATGAGCTGCGGAAGCACGGGAATTTTTCACGGCATGAAATCTGTATTTTGCCAGGACCAGTACGGACAGATAGCTCCGGTGTATTCCATTTCCGCAGGACTGGATTATCCGGGAATCGGTCCGGAACACGCCTATTTGGCAGAGATTGGCCGGGCGGTGTATGTGCCGGTAACAGACCGGGAGGCAGTGGAGGCCTTTGAATACTTATCCAGAACAGAGGGAATCATTCCTGCCATAGAGAGCGCCCATGCAGTGGCTTACGCCAGAAAACTGGCTCCTACCATGGATAAAGATAAGATTATGGTAGTAAATCTTTCAGGAAGAGGCGACAAGGATGTGGCCGCAATAGCAAGATACAGAGGAGTGGAGATATATGAGTAGGATTACAGAAGCATTTCAGGATAAAAAAGCCTTTATACCTTTTGTCACAGCAGGAGACCCTTCCCTGGAGGTGACAGAAAAACTGCTTTATGCCATGGACCAGGCAGGAGCGGATGTTATAGAAATCGGGATTCCTTTTTCTGACCCCACGGCGGAAGGCCCGGTGATACAGGAGGCCAACGAAAGGGCCTTAAAAGCCGGCTGTACTACGGACAAGCTGTTTGACATACTGGCCCGGGCAAAAGAAAAGGTGAAAGCCCCTATGGTTTTTCTTACTTACTTAAATCCTATTTTTACTTATGGCAAGGAAAAATTTATGGAAAAATGCAGGGCCTGCGGTATAGAAGGCCTGATTGTGCCAGATATGCCCTTTGAGGAAAAAGAGGAACTGGCAGGGGTGTGCCGGGAATACGGCATTGATATTATTTCTCTCATTGCACCTACCTCCAGGGAGCGGATTGCTATGATAGCAAGAGAGGCCCAGGGCTATATTTACTGTGTATCCTCTTTGGGTGTTACGGGAATGAGGAGCCAGATTACCACGGACATTGGAAAAATGGTGGAAGAGGTGAGGAAGGTTACAAAAGTTCCCTGTGCTGTAGGCTTTGGAATTTCCACTCCAGAACAGGCCCGGGAGATGGCAGGGCTTTCCGACGGAGCAATTGTAGGCAGTGCCATTGTGAAGATTATAGGAGAATATGGAGATGCCTGTGTTCCCTATGTGGCAGATTATGTAAAAAAAATGAAAGAAGCCGTGGACTGCAGTGCAAAATGATGTTAAAAGTTTATCAAAACCTATTGAAAAATCAGGGAAAACAAGGTAAAATTAAACTCGGCAGAAATTGGTTTTGCTTATGTATCGTGATGAAGGAAACCAAGAGGTGATTTCTGCATATGTGCCGGATGAAACACATTATTAGTGCAGAAATCCCGGTAAACGACAAAGAAAGACAGCAAAATCCCGGTTCAAAAGAAAGGGAGGAATGCTGTCTGTATTTGCCGTAAAAAATATAAAAAATGGAGGGCTGATTCATGAGTAGTACAGCACAAAGCTTAGCAAGTAAGAGAATTGCTTCTTTACTTGATGAGAACAGTTTTGTTGAAATCGGCGGTTATGTAACAGCAAGAAATACAGATTTCAACTTATCTGAAAAAGAAACACCGGCAGATGGCGTCATCACCGGATACGGCGTGATTGACGGAAGCCTGGTTTATGTGTACAGCCAGGATGCTTCCGTGTTAAACGGCTCTATCGGTGAGATGCATGCGAAAAAAATCGTAAATCTGTACGACCTGGCGATGAAGACAGGTGCGCCGGTTATCGGTCTTGTGGACTGTGCGGGACTGAGACTGCAGGAGGCCACTGACGCTTTAAATGCCTTTGGCGAAATTTACACAAAGCAGGTAATGGCTTCCGGCGTGATTCCTCAGATTACAGGTATTTTCGGAACCTGCGGCGGCGGTCTGGCCGTTGTACCCGCTCTTACCGACTTTACTTTTATGGAGGAGAAGAAGGGAAGACTTTTTGTCAATGCTCCTAACGCATTAGAGGGAAATGAAATTTCAAAATGCGACACCTCCAGCGCAGCATACCAGAGCCAGAATGCAGGTCTGGTAGACGTACTGGGAAGCGAAGAGGAAATCCTGGCTCAGATGAGAGAACTGGTATCCCTGCTTCCTTCTAACTATGAGGACAATTCCGCTTATGTGGAATGTACCGATGATTTGAACAGAGTATGCCCGGATTTGGCAAACTGCGTGGGAGATACCTCCATCGCTCTTTCCCAGATTGGGGATAATAACGAATTCTTCGAGGTAAAAGCAGCTTACGCTAAGGACATGGTTACCGGATTTATCCGCTTAAACGGAGCTACTGTAGGCTGTGTGGCAAACAGAAGTGAAATTTACAACGAAGAAGGCGAGAAGACAGACAGCTTTGACAATGTACTGTCTGCAAGAGGATGTAAGAAAGCAGCAGAATTTGTGAAATTCTGTGATGCATTTGACATTCCGGTTCTCACTCTTACAAATGTTAAAGGATATAAGGCTACCAAGTGTTCTGAGGCTAGTATGGCAAGAAATGCAGCAGAGCTTACCAACGCCTTTATCAGCGCAACCGTTCCAAAGGTCAACGTAGTAATCGGAGAGGCTTTCGGAAGCGCATATCTGACTATGAACAGCAAATCCACAGGAGCTGACATGGTATATGCATGGCCAAGTGCCCAGATTGGTATGATGGATGCTAAGCTTGCAGCTAAGATTATGTATGCAGATGCTGACGTTAATACTATTAACGAGAAAGCTGCTGAGTATGCAATGCTGCAGTCCAGCGCTGTATCTGCTGCAAGAAGAGGCTATGTTGATACGATTATCGAGGCTGAGGATACCAGAAAATATGTGATTGGTGCTTTTGAGATGTTATTCACAAAGAGAGAGAATCGTCCAGACAAAAAACACGGCACGGTTTAAGCGAGGTGAGGCATATGAAGCATACATGGAAAAAATTAGGTGGATTAGTATCAATCGGAGTTCTTGCACTTTCATTGTCAGCCTGCGGTTCAGATGAAGAGGGAATCAACGCTACTGTGATGGAGAACCTGTATATGACTACCACAGGCACTGTTGAAACTCTGGTGGCCTACGATGCGGCTACTATGGAGCAGGCCATAGAAGAAAATCCGGGTATGGATGACTTTACAAAGGCAGCCTTTACTTCCTGGATGGATTCTCAGGAAGAGCTGGGAGCTTATGTTGGGTATGAAGACGTTGCTCCGGAGGATGCAGTGAAGAAAGACGGCACCAATTATGTGGTGGAACTGGACGGAACCTTTGAAAACGGAGCTGCGGATATCGAAATGGTTTACGATATGAAAATGCAGCCGAAAAGTATTGGCTTCAGTAAGGTTTACACCACAGCTGAGAAACTGCAGTCAGCCGGTATGAATACCCTGGTAGGCCTTGGAACCGTGTTTGTTATCCTGGTGTTCCTGACCTTTGTTATTTCTCTTCTGAAATACGTTCCGGTTTGGGTGGATTCCTTCGGAAAGAAGAAAAACCAGGAACCGGCTCCTGTACCAGTACCTGCGGCTCCTGCACCTGCTGAGCCTGTGGAAGAGGAGGAGCTGGCAGACGACGGTGCCCTGGTGGCTGTAATTGCGGCGGCTATCGCAGCTTCCGAAAACATGTCAACGGACGGATTTGTAGTGCGCTCTATCAGAAAATCAAAGAAAAACAATTGGCGATAGAATAAGTCATAGGAGGATATAAATATGAAATCTTATACAATCACAGTAAATGGCGTTGCATATGACGTAACAGTAGAAGAGGGCGCAGGAAGCCCTGCTCCTGCAGCTGCACCAAAGGCGGCTCCAAAGGCAGCACCTAAAGCAGCTCCAGCAGCAAAACCTGCAGCAGCGGCTGCAGCCGGAGCAATTGAAGTGAAAGCATCTGTACCAGGTAAGGTTTGCAAGGTAGAGGCAAATGTAGGCCAGGCTGTAAAGGCCGGCGATGCAATCATCGTTCTGGAAGCTATGAAGATGGAAATTCCTGTTGTAGCTCCTCAGGACGGAACAGTTGCAGGCATCAATGTGGCAGTAGGCGATTCAGTAGAAAACGGTGATGTACTGGCATCCATGAACTAGAATTTGCATACGCCGTGTAAATTCCCAATGGCAGGCACATGCCTGTGAGAAAACAACAGAAGAGCCTGTGGTGTTTTTCTGTTGTCCTGAATAAATAAATGGGAGGTAAAAAAATGACTAACATTGCAGATGTAGTGTCAAACCTGATTGGGCAGACAGCTTTTATGAATCTGACAGTGGGAAATCTGATAATGATTTTAGTGGCCTTTATCTTTTTGTTCCTGGCTATTAAAATGGGATTTGAACCACTTCTGCTTGTGCCCATTGCGTTTGGTATGCTTTTAGTAAATATCTATCCGGATATTATGGCCAGTGCGGAGGAGACCTCTAACGGCGTGGCCGGACTTCTCCATATCTTCTATATCCTGGATGAATGGAGTGTTCTTCCGTCCCTGATTTTCCTGGGCGTAGGCGCCATGACCGATTTCGGTCCTCTGATTGCCAATCCCAAGAGCTTCCTTATGGGTGCGGCTGCCCAGCTTGGTATCTATGTAGCTTATTTCCTGGCAATCTTCATGGGATTCAACGGAAAGGCAGCTGCAGCTATTTCCATTATCGGAGGAGCCGACGGACCTACCTCTATTTTCCTGGCAGGTAAACTGGGACAGTCAGGACTTATGGGAGCCATTGCGGTGGCCGCATATTCCTATATGTCTCTGGTACCGATTATCCAGCCGCCAATCATGAAACTCCTTACAACAGAAGAGGAGAGAAAGATTAAGATGGAGCAGCTTCGTCCGGTTTCCAAGCTGGAGAAGATTCTGTTCCCAATCGTTATTACCGTTGTTGTGTGTCTGATTCTGCCTACAACAGCACCTCTGGTAGGTATGCTGATGCTTGGTAACCTGTTCCGTGAATCCGGTGTGGTTAAGCAGTTGACAGAGACAGCTTCCAATGCCCTGATGTATATCGTAGTTATCCTTCTGGGAACCTCCGTAGGTGCTTCCACAAGCGCAGAGGCTTTCTTAAAGATGGATACTATCAAGATTGTAATCCTGGGTCTGGTAGCTTTTGCATTCGGTACAGCGGGAGGCGTTCTCCTTGGAAAACTGATGTGCAAGCTGACACACGGCAAGATAAATCCACTGATTGGTTCCGCAGGTGTATCCGCAGTTCCTATGGCTGCCCGTGTATCCCAGAAGGTGGGAGCTGAGGCAGACCCTACCAACTTCCTGCTGATGCATGCAATGGGACCAAACGTTGCGGGCGTTATCGGTACGGCCGTTGCGGCGGGAACATTTATGGCTATCTTTGGTGTATAAAGCCATAGAGTGAATAAAAATGGAGGAAAAAAAGATGGCAGAAGTAGTAAAAAAACCTATTAAAATTACTGAAACAATTCTGCGTGACGCACACCAGTCTCTGATTGCAACAAGAATGACCACAGAGCAGATGCTGCCAATCGTAGATAAACTGGATAAAGTGGGCTATCATTCCGTAGAGTGCTGGGGCGGCGCTACCTTTGACGCTTCTCTTCGTTTCTTAAAGGAAGACCCATGGGAAAGACTGCGCAAGTTCCGTGACGGTTTTAAAAACACAAAGCTGCAGATGCTGTTCAGAGGACAGAATATTCTGGGCTACCGTCCTTACGCAGACGATGTGGTAGAGTATTTCGTACAGAAGTCTATTGCAAACGGTATTGATATTATCCGTATTTTTGACTGTCTCAATGATTTGAGAAATCTTCAGACAGCTGTAAAAGCAGCAAATAAGGAGAATGGACATGCACAGGTTGCCCTGTCCTACACTCTGGGAGATGCTTACACCCTGGATTATTGGGTAGATATGGCTAAGAAGATTGAAGATATGGGAGCTAATTCTATCTGTATCAAGGATATGGCCGGCCTTCTTCTTCCGTATGCGGCCACAGAGCTGGTGACAGCCCTGAAAGAAGCCGTGGATATTCCTATCCAGCTTCACACCCACTACACTTCAGGCGTGGCTTCCATGACCTATTTAAAGGCTGTAGAGGCAGGTGTAGACGTAATCGACACCGCTATGTCTCCATTTGCTCTGGGTACTTCCCAGCCGGCTACAGAGGTTATGGTGGAAACTTTCAAAGGAACACCTTATGACACTGGTTTTGACCAGCAGCTCCTGGCAGAAATCGCAGATTACTTCCGTCCTATCCGTGACGAGGCTCTGGATTCCGGACTGCTGAACCCCAAGAACCTGGGCGTAAATATCAAGACTCTGCTGTATCAGGTACCGGGCGGTATGCTGTCCAACCTGACCTCTCAGTTAAAGGAGCAGCATGCAGAGGACAAGTTCTACGATGTTCTGGAAGAAGTTCCGAGAGTAAGAAAAGACCTGGGCGAGCCTCCTCTGGTTACACCTTCTTCCCAGATTGTGGGAACACAGGCTGTGTTCAACGTAATCATGGGCGAACGTTACAAAATGGTTACAAAGGAAACCAAGGATGTGTTAAGCGGCAAGTACGGCGCTACCGTAAAGCCATTTGATGCAGAGGTTCAGAAGAAATGCATCGGAGATGCAGAGGTTATTACCTGCCGTCCTGCAGATTTGATTCAGCCTGAGCTGGATACTCTGAGACAGGAGATGGCTCAGTGGTCCGAGCAGGAAGAGGACGTATTGTCCTATGCTCTGTTCCCACAGGTAGCTACAGACTTCTTCAAATACAGAGAGGCACAGCAGACAAAGGTAGACCCGAAAGAAGCAGATACAGAAAACGGAGCATATCCGGTATAATAAAAGAAATAAGAAAAGAGAGGAAGCTCGGATGTTATATTCGGGCTTCTTCTTTTTTCCTTGTACACTGAAGGTAGATTTTTTTCATAATTTTTTTGCTGAAACTTCCCGGATTTTGTGCTATGATAAACCATGGGGCTGTTGCATTAGAAAATCTTAAATTCATCTTAATGCCACAGCCTCATGTCAAAGAATAAACAAAGAGGGAATAGACATGGGCAACACGGAACATTTACTCAGCAGAATAAACAGACAGTATCAAAGTTTCAGCAAAGGACAGAAAAAGCTGGCCTCTTATATTGTAGATAATTATGATAAGGCCGCTTTTTTTACGGCGGCTAAGCTGGGAGAGACAGTGGGTGTCAGCGAATCTACGGTAGTAAGATTTGCTATTCATCTGGGCTATAAAGGCTATCCGGAATTTCAGAAGGCTTTGGAGGAATTGGTGCGGAATAAGCTGAATTCTATCCAGAGAATGGAGGTTACCTATGGTAAGGTGCCTCAGTCGGAGATATTGGATACTGTGCTGCACTCTGACATTGATAAAATCAAGCTGACCCTGGAGGGAATAGACCATGAGGCTTTTGAGCAGGCCATTGAAACCCTGCTGCAGGCCAGGGATATTTATATTGTGGGAATCAGAAGCTGCGCCCCTCTTGCTGCTTTTATGGGATTTTATTTTAATTTGATTTTTGACCATGTGCGTCTGTTAAATACCAGTAATTCCAGTGAGCTTTTTGAGCAGATGATACACATAGGGGAGAAGGACGTGATTATCGGTATCAGTTTCCCCAGATATTCTATGCGGACCCTGAAGGCTCTGGAATTTGCTAATAACCGAAAAGCCAAAGTCATCACTCTTACAGATAGTATCCATTCTCCCATCAATCTCTATTCCTCCTGCAATCTTATAGCCAGAAGCGATATGGCTTCTATTGTAGATTCTCTTGTAGCGCCCCTGAGTGTGGTAAACGCTTTGGTGGTGGCTCTTAGCATGAGAAAGCAGTCTGAGGTAGTGGAGACCCTGGAATCCCTGGAAAAGATATGGGACGAATATCAGGTATATAACAGCGATGAAATCAATTTAGCAGATAATGATGACATTCAGCTGCTGGAGCCCAGGGCCGAATAAAAACCGGCAGGGGATGAAAGGAGTTTTTTGTGGCAAAAATACTGATTATCGGAGGCGGTGCGGCAGGAATGGCCGCTGCCGTTTTTCTTGGAAGAAAAGGACATCAAGTCCACGTTTTTGAAAAAAATGAGAAATTGGGAAAGAAACTATTTATCACAGGAAAGGGCAGATGCAATCTGACAAATTCCTGCGACCAGGAGACCTTTTTTAAGTCTGCGGTAACTAATCCGAAATTCCTCTACAGTGCTTTCTACGGCTTTACTAACCAGGATGCCATTTCCTTTTTTCAGGAGCTGGGACTGGAAGTGAAGGAAGAGAGAGGCGGAAGAATTTTTCCTGCTTCCGACCATTCCTCTGATGTGATTCGGGTTCTGGAAAAAGAGATGGAGCGGTGTCATGTAAAGGTCCATCTGAAAACCCAGGTAAAGGAGCTGCTGCTGGAATCCGCCCAGGAAGGCGCCAGAGTAACCGGAATAAAACTCCAGGATGGAGCAGAGATAAAAGGAGATAAGGTTATTGTGGCTACCGGAGGGTGTTCCTACCAGGCTACCGGCTCTACGGGAGACGGATACCTTTTTGCCCGGCAGGCAGGGCTTCAGGTTAGTCCTTTGCTCCCGGCGCTGGTGCCTCTGGAAACCAGGGAGGAATATGTGACAGCCCTTCAGGGACTGGCATTAAAAAATGTGGAGCTTACCATAAAAGACGGAAAAAAGGTTTTGTACCAGGATTTTGGGGAGCTTTTGTTTACCCACTTCGGAATTTCCGGTCCCCTGGTTTTGTCAGCCAGCTCCTATGTGGGCAAGAGGCTGACAAAGAAAGCGCTGGAAGGATATATTGATTTAAAACCCGCTCTCTCCCTGCAGCAGTTAGACATCCGGCTTTTGCGGGACTTTGAAGCTGCCCCCAATAAGGAGTTTAAGAACGTACTAAACGGCTGGTTCCCCGCAAAGCTGTATCCGGTTATGCTGGAGCTGGGAGGAATTCCGCCTAAAAAGAAAGTAAATGAAATCACTAGAGAGGAAAGGCGGATTTTTCTGGAAAAGGTGAAAAACTTTCCTCTTACCATTACAGGAACCAGAGATTTCAGGGAGGCTATCATTACCCAGGGCGGTGTGATGGTGAAGGAAATAAATCCTAAGACCATGGAGACCCGGCAGGTGAAGGACTTATACTTTATCGGAGAGGTTCTGGACTTAGACGCCGTCACAGGAGGTTTTAATCTGCAGATAGCCTGGTCTACTGCAAAAGCGGCGGCAGAATTTATTTAAAGAAAGGGCCGGAGCTTTTCCGGCTGTAAGCAGAAAAGGAGCAGAGATATGTCAGTGAATATTGCAATCGACGGCCCGGCAGGAGCCGGCAAAAGTACCATAGCCAAGGCTGTGGCCAGAGAACTGGAATTTATTTATGTGGACACGGGGGCCATGTATAGAGCCATGGCTCTTTATCTTATCCGTCAGGGGATTTCTCCTTCTCAGAAAGAAGAGATGGAGGAAGCCTGCCGCAGGGCAGACATATCCATTGTATATGAGAATGGTTTGCAGCAGGTTTTATTAAATGGCGAGAATGTAACCGGACAGCTTCGCAGCGAGGAAGTGGGGAATATGGCTTCTGTCAGCTCTGCAAATCCTGTTATCCGCCAAAAATTGGTGGAGCTTCAGCGGAACCTGGCTGCCAGAGAAAATGTGGTTATGGACGGAAGGGATATTGGGACCTGTGTGCTTCCCCGTGCGGATGTTAAAATATATCTGACTGCCAGTGTAAAGACCAGAGCCATGAGAAGATATAAGGAACTTACCGAGAAAGGAATCGCCTGTGTCCTGGAGGAAATAGAAGGGGACATACAGGACAGAGACGAAAGAGATATGAGCAGAGAGATTTCCCCTTTAAAACAGGCAGAGGATGCTGTTCTTTTGGATTCTTCTCATATGAGCATAGAGGAAGTGAAGGGGGAAATTCTCCGGCTGTACCGGGAAGCCTGCAGCTGAACAAGAGAGGGGAGAAATCTTATGGAAGTAAAGGTAGCGAAAACCGCAGGGTTTTGTTTCGGGGTAAAACGGGCTGTGGAAAAGGCCTATGAAGTGGCCAGGGAAAAGAAACAGAAGGTCTATACCTACGGGCCTATTATCCACAACGAGGAAGTGGTGGAGGATTTAAGGAAGATGGGCGTGGAGGTATTGGAGTCTCAAGAAGAGCTGGAGAGCTTAAAAGAGGGGACTGTAATTATCCGTTCTCATGGTGTGCCTGCCAGTATTTACCGGCTTTTGAAAAAAAAAAATCTGGATTATGTGGATGTTACCTGCCCCTTTGTACTGAAGATTCACAGAATTGTAGAGCGGGAGAGTAAAGCCGGCAGACATATTGTGATTATAGGCAATGCCAGTCATCCAGAGGTGGCAGGTATCCGGGGCTGGTGTATGGGAGAATCCACGGTAATCAGAACCCCTGAGGAAGCCAGAGCTTTTTTGTCGGAAGAACACGAAAAAGTGTGTATTGTGTCCCAAACGACATTTAATTACAATAATTTTCAAGAAATAGTTGAAATTTTGAACGAAAAGGGTTATGATAGACTTGTTTTAAATACGATTTGCAACGCTACCCAGGACAGACAGTCTGAGGCGGAGGAAATCGCAAAACAGGTAGACGCCATGATTGTCGTAGGTGGCAGACATAGCTCGAATACCCAGAAGCTTTATGAAATATGTAAAAGGGAATGTAAAAATACTTACTATATACAAACACTTGCAGACTTGGATTCTGAAAGTTTTCAATCCGTTCAATGTGTAGGTATTACAGCAGGGGCGTCAACCCCAAATAAAATAATTGAGGAGGTTTCAAAACATGTCAGAATTAAGTTTTGAACAGATGCTGGATGAAACATTTAAAACAATCAGAAATGGAGAGGTAGTCGAAGGAAGAGTCATCGACGTCAAAGAAGATGAGATTATCTTAAACATTGACTATAAAGCAGACGGTATCATTACCAGAAGTGAATATTCAAATGACCAGAACTTAGACCTGAGAACCGTGGTTCATCCAGGGGACACAATGGAAGCTAAAGTATTAAAGCTCAACGATGGAGA
>NHCFR01400__coassemble_539_pt1 | contig 36340 bp, 29 predicted proteins | sample NHCFR01400__metabat2_high_PE_048 | metagenome-assembled genome bin NHCFR01400
TGACTGAAAAAAGAATAGTTTTTCCCTTCCCAATATGGTTTTTCTTGGCTCATCACGCTGCTCCTTTCTGAAAGTTTGTAACGATTAACGTACCCTCTCTGGACAAGGGCATACTGAGTATAGTAAAGAAAGATTATATCTGTAAGTGCTCCGGTCCATATCTGCCATTATCCCGGAACATTTCTTCTAAAAGATTCAGGTTATCCTCTGAATGTTCAATCTCTCTGGCATAGGTATAGGACAGTTCTGTCATGTCTTCCAAAGTAAGTCTGCCCGTCTTTGCCCAGCGGCAAAGAGTCATTTCTTGAATCCAGAGAACACTGACCACTGACAAGGCTGCCTTAGTGTAAATGTAACCGTCATAGACTGCCCCGCAGAAATAAGTAAATAAAAAGAAAACCAGAAGCTGTTCTCCCCATATTTCCCATTCCTGCCCTTGCTTTTCTCTTCTATACATTTCCCGAAAATCCTTCCGCAGATTCTCGTAAAAGCCTTTTCCTTTGTGATACAGAGTCTGTTCTATATCCTTCAGGATGCAGGGCCACTCCTCCTGCAATACCTCCAATTGCCCTAAATCCTCTAGGATACCTTTTCTTGTCTCATAGACCTGACGTTCTTTAGCAGAAAAATCTTGACCTTTCAGCCTTTCACCCTCTTTCCGTATATCCAGTTCAAACAGGGTCCCCTCCACCAGGGCGTTATCCATAACTGCGGCCAGCTTTAATACCAGAGCCATCCTTTTTTCCAGGCTTATACTACGGTCTTCCACAAGACGAAGCAGGTACTCCCTGGCCTCCTCCAAAGCACCGAAAAGCAAAGCGTCAAAGTCCTGGAAATCCTCCTGCTCCACAGCTTCATCCTCCCGTTCCAAAAAGACGGTCTGTTCTGTATGTCCCAGAATCAGAGCAGCTGCCACAGGACAAGAAAGGGACAGGGACAGCTCCCGAAGCTCCTCAAATTCCTCTGTGTGCCGGGGATAAGCCGTACAGGTACGGCATAAGGCTTCCTTTCCCAGCTCCTGGTATAAATCGCAGAGATTATCTTTGTTTAAGAAACTGCACCTTCCATCCTGCTGCCGGAAACAGCCCTGATACCAGTCTATGGAATCTAAAAGCCGAAGACCAAAATCCCCTTTTACCTGGCTGTATCTGTCCAGAGATTCTTCATCAATCATAATCTGCCATCCTGCACAGCAGGTAGCAGGGCATACGGCTCCGATACAGGAAAATTCATCGTAATAATCCGGTTGTCTGTAGCGCATAGTATACTTCTTCCTTTATCTTAAATAGTGCCCTCTCCGAAGAAAAATACATATGCTCTTGTTCAGAGAGAGTATACTCCTTTCATACAACCCTATAGTATATCGCCTTCTCCTCTCTGTCAATTTCTTTCTAAAGTCCACAGGCTTCCATAAGCCTGTCTGTCACCTTTTCAAAGGAAATTCCGTTGACTCTTTCCAGCAGTTCTATGTCCTTTTTTTCAAAAGCCCCGGCCCCGGAATAAGCCCCGCAGATACCGCAGGCCATAGCTCCTATAGTATCCGTATCTCCCCCTATATTAGCTGCGTACCTGGCACATTTTACAGGATTCCCTCTGGAAAGAGAGACCAGCCCCAGGGCCGCAGGTACACTTTCTGCCGCTGAAAGACCGGTACCCACAATATCATAAAGCTCTTCCAGCACTTTTTCTTCTGACTTGGACTGTTCTGCTATAACCCTGGCCAGACCTATTCTCCCGGCCACTGACGGACCGCAGACCGGGAATCCCTGTAGCTGCCCTGCCAAGGCGCCTTCCCGGGCATAATCAAGAATCCCTTCTAAGCTCCTTTCTCCCTCCGCTGCCAGACCTGCCGCCGCTGCTACAGCACAGGCTCCCGCCATAGCACAGCTGGTATTATGGGTAGGCAGGCAGAGCAGTTTTACCTGTCGGCTAAGGACTTCCAGTCCCTGGGAACCGTATACCAGCCCCAGAGGAAGTATTTTCATAGCCCCTCCGTTGGTGATTCCGTTCCTTCCCGTCAGCTCCATGGGAACCCCTTTCTTCAGCTTCTGAAAAGCCGCCGCTGTACTGGGTCCTATGACTGTCTTAGCCTTCTCTTGCTCCCCGGCCCAGCGTCTCAGCATTTGAATAAACAGATGGGCATCCACCTTTCCTCTACCTTTCACAAGCATATCTATAACCAGCAGCAAATTAGCTGTATCATCGGTAACCTCTCCGGCCTGGAATCCTCTGGAAATTTCATTTTCCTCCTGTCCTGGCAAAAAACAGTCAATATAACCAAGCTTTGCCTTTATTTTCTCAGGGGTCCACATTTCAGAAGGCATTCCGAAAGCGTCTCCGTAAGCAGCTCCTATCAAAGCTCCCAGGATTCTCTCTTTTTTATGCAAAATTTTTCACCTCCTCCAGGGTAGGGGAAAACCTGGCCCCTAATCCGGTGCAGGTATAGGCAGCGCAGGCAGAAGCAAATTTCATGGCTTCTTTTAGTTCTCTTTTCTCTAAAAAGTAACTGTAAATAAAGCCGCCAATATAGGAATCTCCGGCTCCTGTGGTATCTACCGTCTGAATCTTCTCAGCCTGAACTTTCACCGGCCAGCTCCCCTGCCCTGCAGGCCCATAGGCCACAGACCCCTGGGTTCCCAGAGTAAACAAAAGAATTCCGTTACAATATTTCCGCAAAAAATCCCGGCACTCTTCCAGACTTTCCATCCCGGTTAATTGGTACAAACCTTCCCTGCAGGGGGCGAACACATCCACATAAGCCAGAGCCTGTAAAATTTCTTCTCTGGACACCCCCAATCCCTTCATGGTGCTTAGCCCCACCTGCAAATTGAACACTGTGGAAACGCCTGCTCTACGGGCCTTCTTTAAAGCTTCTACAGACGGCTTTTGGGGAAGTAAGTCTGTATAGAACACCTTTGCTTCCCTCAGCTTAGGCTCCGGAACCTCCTCTGACTTCAGGGAGGCAAAGGCTTCTCCCATATTCAGCATGATAAATTTTCTGCCTTCTTTATCAATGACAATATCTGTATGAAGAGTAGTCATTCCCGGTCGTATAACCATAGCAGAAGTATCCACCCCTTCCCTTTTCAAACTGTCCAGCACCTGCCGGCCCAGAGCATCGTCCCCTACTGCCCCGGAATAGCCGCATTTTGCTCCCAGTCTTGCAAGCTGTACCATTACATTAGTTCCGCTTCCTCCCGGCTGGCTCTGGCTTTCCTCTACAATGCAAAATCCATCCTCCGCCGGAAGAGCATCTACTTTCATCAGCACATCCATAGCCAGGGTTCCCAACCCCCATACATCATATCTCATCCTCTAAACCTCCTACTTTTTCCGGGTAAGAACATACCCTCTCTGGACAAGGGCATACATGCCTCAAACCATGATATTTTGGTGTTTTGCGGCGTTATCCTCAATCGGTGTACGTCCAGTACACCTCAATCGTCTGCCTTGCAAAACGCAAAAATATCTATGGTTGAGGTCGCAGAGTTGAAAAGCGATAAATTTTGTGCCCTGCAAGGCACTTGAATGAAGCGTACCGGGCGGTACGCTGATTGAAAGTAACGCAGCAGGACGCAAAATTTAACCTTTTCAACCATGTGTGCCCTTATTCAGAGAGGGTACCCTCTCTGGCCACAAAAACCGTCCGAAAACAATATATTTCCTACTGCTTCCGAACGGTTTTTCTTTTACTCAGACAACCGCACAGGCAGCTTTCTGAACTCAACGTATCCTTAATACACAAGGAAATAAACGGCCCTTTGTACACTAAGCGTATCATTATTTCCGGGAGATTACAATTCTTCTGCAGCTTATATGGCTTCCGCTTTCCACAGAAAGTCCGATACCTCCTTTTTCATAGGGGTGCTCCTCATCCTCTGCCCGAAGCTTTGTCTCTCCGTTGAAAACTGCGGTTATTTTATTTCCGCAAACTGTAACTTCTATCTCATACTCCCGGTTTTCTTCCCAGGGAAAATCCGTCTCCTTGAGAATCCTAAAACCATTTTCATTTTTTAAAATAGCAGCCTTGCCTCCCGGGAGAAGCCCGGCCCCATAGGAACGGATGGCCCCCTGTACCCTTACATTTACATAGTGATTTTTCCCGGTAATGGGAGTGATAGAAAAAGTAGCTTTATAATCTTTCCAATTATATCCTCCCGTATAGAGGGCTCCCATATCCCCACAAGAAAGCTGTACCTGTCCGTCATCCAGATAGGCAAGTCCTTTTAGTTTGGTAAACTGGCTGATTTCTCTGTGAAGGCCGGTCCAGACCTCTTCCTTTTCCTCTCTGAATTCTATGGAGTAATCCGGACTTCCCTGTACATATAAATCATCCACCATAGCGGTAAAGTCAAAGACTTCTTTGTGCTGTCCTTTCACATGAAAACAGAAGCCAATCTCCTCAATCATGCCGCCTTCTATGGAAGGAATCTCATAGGTCAGGCTTGCCCATTTTTCTTTTTCCATAAGAATTTTGGGGCTTTCGTATATCTGTCCTCTATGTCCCTCTTTTACATAAAGACTTACCATGGCTTCAGGAGCGTAAGCAGGAAGCCAGGCACTTCCATACAGAGTCTGTCCCGGATAAGCCGTAGGGGAAAAGGCAGGGTCATAACGGCTGTCATCAAAGTCCTGAGGTCTGTAATAGGTCTTCTTATACACATAAACATTTTCCCCCGGCTCCACCGGCTTGGCTAAAATCTTCAGGCTTCCCTTTCCTGTAAAAGCCCTTTCCCTGGTGTTTTCCAGTCTCCACTCTCTTTCCTTTCTGGCTCTCTCGTCCAGTCCCTCTACCCTGAGACACATGGCGTGGGTGGAGCCTGGAAATTCGAAATGACAGCTGTCTATACGCTGCCGGGCTATTTCTTTCCAGGGCATAGGCATCTCTTCCCCTGCTATAGCATAAGCCAAATGGGCGATATACAAAGCCCCATAGGGAATATCCATAAGATTCAGAGAGCCTATCACACTGGAGCAGGCCAGAAAGTCATTGATTGGTTTTCTCCACTTATCATAATCAATGGCTTCCAGTCCGTTTCTTACTCCCATGATAGCCGCCACATTTCCAACGTTACAATCTGTATCCCATCCACACATGTTGCAGATATTCAGGGTATCAGAAAAGTCCCCTTCTCCATAAAGAAGCGCCAGAATCATCACACCGATATTGGGTATGATATGGCAGTTGCCCGGATACTTGTCATAGCCGAAATTTTCCCGGATATATTCATAGCAGGCTCTCCATCCCTCTTGCCTTCTTTCCCCATAAAATTCCATAACACAGCGTACCACTTTTGTATATTCACAGTCCTGGGGAATATAGGAAAGACCCTTTTCCAGTATTTTTTTCATATTCTTTTCTATAAAGGCATAGCTGATACATACAGCAATAAAAATGCCGCCGTATTTTCCGTTCCCATCATGGGTAACGCTGGCCGCTTCCCTGGCAAATCTGGCCGCTAAATCCGGATTCCCCGGGGTAACAAGCCCCCAGGTATCAATAAAAATCTGTCCTCCTATCTGCTCCGCCATGGTGCTTCCGTTCTGTTCGATACTGCCGCTTTGAGGAGCCTTAATGCCGTTTCTCAGATTCAAATACGCCGTATGCTCTGTGGAAACCCCATAGCCGCCCCACCAGAAGAACCCATGCTCAAAGGGGGCATAGTTCAGCAGCGCCTCCCCTACATCCTGGGCCTTTAGGTCTAAATTCCCTCCTTTATCCTCCAGGGCTCTGAGAAAAAACAGAGGGCCATTGCTGTCATCATCCGCCGCAAAGCGGGTATAATCTACAGGATAACCGGTAAGCTCCCCGTAAATATTTTTTATCTTATCATAGGTCCACCCCTCTATAGGGGCTCCCAGACGGATTCCGATAATCTTTGCCAGCCATCCGGCATATATTTTTTCAATGAATTCTTCTCTCATAATCCTCCTTTTCCCCGTCTCTCGTCACGGTTTTGTCTTTACCCTTTTACGCTTCCGCTGGTCATTCCTTCAATAAACTTTCTGCTGAAAAGCAGGTACAGAATAATAACCGGAGATACGGTTACAACACTGGCGGTATAAATCCTGGCCATATTAGAGCCATACTCCCCTGTAAATTTTACAAATCTGGTCGCCACCAGCTTTAATTCCTCTGTGGTAATAAAGGTATTGGACCACAAAAATTCATTCCACACATTTACAAATACCAGGATAGCAATGGTCAAAAACATAGGCTTGGCTATAGGTATGGTTATCTTCAAAAAACACTGCAGCTCATTGCATCCGTCAATTTTTGCAGCTTCCTCCAGCTCTCTGGGAATTCCCGTCAGAAAGGTCCGCAGCAACAGCATATTGAAGGGAATCTGCATGGCCGTATATACAATCATCAGACTCCATCTGGTGTCCACCAGCCCTATGCTGTTCATTAAAAAGTAGTCCGGAACAATATAGAGGAAGCCAGGAAGAGAAATGGCTACAAAAAAATAGGCGGTAAAAAATCCTCTCAGCTTAAAATCCAGCTTGCAGATAGCATAAGCTCCCAAACCTACGACCACTAAAACAATAGCTATGACCACAAAGGCTGTGAATAAGCTGTTAAAATAGGCCGTACCATAGCCCCCTATATCCCAGGTTTCCCCATAATTATTAAACACCCACTCCTTTGGCAGACCCAGAGGCATGGATTTTACCTCTCTGTCCGTTCGGAAGGAATTTAACAGGACCTGCAGCAGGGGAACCGCTGCAAACAGCGCCATAAGAACCAGAAATACTACCCGCAGTCCGGTTCCCAAAGCTGCCTTCGGCCCTTTTCTGACCTTATTCATCATCGTCAATCCCTCCCTTTTTGCTCACATATTTCTGCACAAAATACAGAATAATACAAATACCGCTTTGAATCACGCAGAGAGCGTTGGCATACCCTGCCCTGTACTTTACAAATGCGTTTTTATAAATATAAGTAGACATGATTTCCGTAGCATTTGCCGGACCGCCGTTTGTCATGATATAGACGTAATCAAAGGTCAGGAAGGACCACATAATCGTCATAATCAGCACAAAAGCAATGGTCTGCCGGATTCCGGGAATAGATACATGAAGCAGCTCCTGGAAACGATTGGCTCCGTCTACTCTGGCTGCCTCATAAAGGGTAGGGTCCACCTGCTGGAGGGCTCCCAGGAAAAGTACCATAATAAAGCCCCACCAGTGCCAGTTATCTACAAAGGCTACGGAGAACAGGGCAATGTCCGGGTCTCCCAGCCAAAGCATATCCGCTATTTTCTCAAAGCCCAGCTTGTCCAAAACGGAATTTACTCCATAATAGGGATTCATATAGGCCGTCCAGATTTTGCCTGCTACTGCTGCGGAAATCACATAAGGGATAAAGTAAACCGTGCGGAAAAACATCTGGGTTCTTCTCATCTGGCTTACCAAAATAGCCACGATAAATCCCAGTATTAGCGGCACGGTAATAAAAATCAAAAGCCACTGGATATTATGCATCACAGAAAGCTTAACAATAGGGTCATGGAAAATTTCCTTAAAATTTTCCAGACCAATAAACCGGGCGTTTCCCATGCCGTTCCAGTCAAACAACGACATTACAAGAGTGCTAAGAGCCGGCCCCGTAACAATGCATGCATGGATGATAAACGCCGGGAGAATAAACAGATACGGCACCACATGCCTTTTCTTTGCTGTCTTCATAGTATGCCCCCTATTACAGGCTATGCGCCCTGAAACAAGCAGAACGCACAGCCTTTGAAATTTAAGCTGTTATGGCAACTGAGGAATCGTCCCGTCTTCCCTGGCCTGGTCTATGTAGGTCTGGGCCTGAGCGAGATAGTCCTCAATACTCAGCTGTCCCAGGAACAAAGCGTCTGTATTTTCATTCATATAAACTCTCATATCAGACGGATAGAAAGTCCAGGAACAATAGCCAATCTGGTTGTTAGTCTGGGCATCCATCAAAAGCTTATACTGGTCTAAAAGTTTCTCATCCATTCCCTCCAAATTGGAAATATCAAATTCCTTCAGCGGATAAGGCTGATACCCTGCCTCGTTAATGGACTGGTAATGCCGGTCCATAGAGGTAAACAGATAATTCAGCACTTCTGCAGCCAGGTCCGGATTATCAGAGTTGGCGTTGATGGCATATCCTCCGCCGGTTGCAAAGGGAAGAATAGAACCTATGCTCTCATCTGCAGGCATCATTTCAGAATCCCAGTTACAGTCCGGATATGTGGCCAAAAGCTGGTTAGATGCCCAGGTCCCGTTAATCATCATGGCGGCCCTGCCTTCTGCGAAAAAGGCCAGCATATCTTCATTTGTAATAGACTGAGAGGCCTTATCTCCCAACCATCCTTCTTCCCACCAGTTTACCATGGTTTCAAAGGAAGAACGGATAGCGTCGTCAGTGAATTTCCCCGTACCTTCCATAGCAGCCTTCACAGCATCCGGTCCGCCGTAACAGCTGGTAAAGGTGGAATACAGCCAGTCAACAGCGCCCTGATAATTGGAATTTCCAAAAGCAATAGGGATTACTCCGGCCTCCTGGACCACTGGCATCAAAGCCTCCAGCTCCTCTTTTGTCTGGGGAATTTCCCAGCCTTTTTCCTGGAATACATCCATATTATAATACATAACCATACCCTCAAAAGAGGTTGGCAGAGAGTATAACACATCATTGTAAAGACAGCTATTATAAGCCCAGTCATAGAACATATCCTTCCAACCGTACTTCTCAGAATATTCCCCTAAATCCAGAACACGCTCTGCTTTTGCAAACTCGGCCACATCTGTGGGACCGTCCAAATCCAGAATATCCGGACCGCCTCCTCCGGCTACCTCTACCTGAAGGCTCTGCCTGTCATTATACATTTTAATTTCAATATCCACATCCGGGAAAGCCTCCTGAAGAGGGCCGTCAATATATTTTTCCCGGACAGCTACCTGGCTTTCATCCGCCAGATAACAGGAGATTACTAATTTTTCTTTTTCTCCGCTGTTGGTATCCTCTGCTTCCGTTTGATTTCCGGAATCACTGCTGGATGTGCCTTCTCCACTGCAGGCTGCCATCTGGCAGACCATAGCCCCTGCTAAACATAATGCAAAGATTTTCTTAAATTTCATACCTTTCCTCCTTAAACTTTCTTGCTTCTTATATTTCTTTTTTACTTTTCCTGATATTTCAGTCTATCTACTTCTTCTCTGTTAGGAATCGAACTCTGAGCCCCCTTTCTCGTCACTGCTATGGAAGAAGCCATATTTGCGAACCGGGCTGCCTCCTCAATAGACCGGTTCTCTGCCAAAGCCGTTACAAAGGCCCCGTTGAAACAATCCCCGGCAGCCGTGGTATCCACAGCCTGTACCCTTCTTGCAGGAAACAAGGTTTCCTGATTTTCGTTTACCAGAAATACACCTTTATCCCCAAGAGTTACCAAAACATTTTTTACGCCCTTTGACAAAAGCATCCTGGCTCCTTTTCGGATATTTTCCTCTGACAGCCGGGAATATCCACACAGTTTCATAAGCTCTGTTTCATTGGGCGTGAGATAATCAATCTGCTCCAGTATCTGCTCAGGCAGAGTATCCGGTGCAGGGGCAGGATTTAAAACCGTAACCTTTCCCAGCTCCTTTGCCCTTTGTATACTGTAAAAAACTGCATCCCCAGGTATCTCCATCTGAACCATGACAAATGCCGCCTCCCGAAAATGTCTGTCATTTTCTTTCAGGTATTCTTTATCACAAGTCTCGTTGGCTCCCGCCACCACCACAATGCTGTTATCTCCCTGCTCATTCACATAAATAACGGCTGTACCTGTGGGTTTCTGAGAAACCTGGTATATGGCATCCGTATCCACCTGATTTTCTCTGAGATTTTGAAGCTGTTGACAGCCAAAGGTATCCTGTCCCACACAGCCTAACATGCGGACATTGCCTCCTAGTTTACCTACTGCGCAGGCCTGGTTTGCCCCTTTGCCTCCCGGCACATAGGAAAGCTTCCTGCCCAAAACAGTCTCACCAATATCCGGCAATTGCTTCATTTCAATGACCATGTCCATATTGAGGCTTCCTACAACTAATATCCCGCCTCCTGTCTTCATTTTTACGCCCTCCTTGTTGATAACTAAGAAAATACTTTCTTAAATCTTTTTCTTATGCATGTATTTTACCCCCCCCCCTTAATTTGTCAACAATCAAATGTTATTTTGTTAAATAAAAACATTTTATAAAGAGTTTTATTATATATTTTGCACAATTTGAAAGTTTTTTTAGAATATTGACAAATGGCTAAAGATAGTAAATAATAACTTATAACCTGTCACATAAAGAGAGGAATTGCTTATGACAATTAAAGAAATCGCCAATCTGGCCGGCGTGTCTATTTCCACGGTGTCCAAGATTGTGAATAACAAAGCTGATAATATCAATGTAGAGACCAGAAACCGGGTTCTGAAAATTGTAAAGGAATATAACTATACGCCATATGGAGCTGCAAAAAGTATTTCCAATGCAAAAACCTTTATCATCGGTGTTTTACTGAAACACACTTCCCAGACTAACCTGCTTTTAGACGGTATTATGCAGGCAGCCCAGAGGCACGGCTATAATGTGCTGGTATGCGACAGTATGGACCAGGAAGAAAACGAATTAAAGCATATCACTGCCCTTTGCCGTCATAATGTGGACGGAGTTATCTGGGAACCTGTTTCCCGAAACAGCCTGCAGCATCAGAAATATTTCCGGGAGCAGAATATCGCCCTATCGTTCATCAACACCCCCATTCCCGGAGTGTCCCACTGTCTGGATTTCGGCCTTATGGGATACCGTGCAGCCCAAAAGCTGTTGGAATACCGCCACACTCGCATTGCTTGCCTCACAAAGCCGGGAAGCTTCCGCTCAGATATGGTTTTTGAGGGCTTTAAAAAATGTCTCTTTGACTATGAAATCCCCTATACAGAAGACATGATGCTGTCTGTGGAGGATGAAAATTATTACACCAGGCTGTCCCTTCAAAGATTTACCGGAATCGTCAGCACCCATTTTGAGTCGGCTCTGGCCCTTTATGCCAAGGTGGACAGCTTTCATTACCACATACCCTCGGATTTATCCCTGGTAAGCCTGCGTGAGGACGCCAGAGAAGCTATCCGCTTTCCCAGGATTTCCTCCATGCGGATTCCTTACCGCCGATTCGGGGAAAATGTATGCGAAAGTCTCATTGCAGAATGTGAAAAACAGCCGGCTCCGGACTCTGCCTTTCTGAAGCCAGAGGATTTGCTTCTGGACCATGAGGACAGTCTGGACGCCCCTCCTTCTTTCCGCTATAAAAGGATTGTAGCTGTGGGAAGTATCAATACAGATATTACTTTGAATGTAGACGAGCCTCCTCTTCCAGGAAGCACTATCATCACCACCTCATCCTCCACCACCCTGGGCGGAAAGGGGGCTAACCAGGCAGTGGGCGCCGCCAAACTAGGCAGAGAGGTGGCTCTTATCGGAAAAATCGGAAATGACTATGATTCCACGGTTATCTATGACACCCTGAAAAAAGAAAGAGTCCTGACCCACGGGCTGCGCCGGGATTCCAGGACTCTTACGGGAAAAGCCTATATACATGTTATGAAAGATGCAGAAAGCAGCATTACTATCCTTCCGGGAGCTAACAAACTTCTGCTGCCGGAGGATATTCTTTCCAGAGAACACCTTTTCGAAGGCAGCGGCTACTGCCTGATTTCCACAGAAATCCCTGTGGAAACTGTGGTGCAGGCAGCAAAGACTGCCAAAAAACACGGAGCTAAAACTATTTTAAAGCCAGCAGCCCTCCACCAGCTCCCAGGACAGCTATTAGAAAACACAGACATCTTTGTCCCCAACAAAAACGAAGCCACAGCCCTCTGTCCGGAGGAAAAAACTCCGGAAGGACAGGCTGCCGCTTTCTTCGCCCGGGGCTGTCCGGTTATCATCATTACCTTGGGAAAAAACGGCTGCTACCTGAAAACAGCAGACCAGGAACAATATTTCCCTGCTGCCAGCTTCCCCTCTGTGGATTCTACCGGAGGAGCAGACGCTTTCATCGCTGCCCTGGCCGCTTATCTGACAGAAGGCTACGAACTGGAAAAAGCCATTCGCATTGCAACATGCGCTGCCGGCTTCTGTGTCTCCAGAGCAGGGGTTCTGCCTGCTCTGGTAGACAGGTCTTCTCTGGAAAACCACATAAAAACCCTGGAACCAGAGCTTCTATTTCCCAAAGATAAGTAAGTCTGCAGGAACACCAGACGGAAAAAGGGAGCTGTTGCATTAAGTGAAATTTGAGAATATTTCATGCAACAGCCCCCTCACTACAGACAAGCTATAGCTATGCTGCAACCTTGCACTTCGCAGGTCAGCTTTCACTGTGAGATGCCAGGTCAACTATCATATCCACACATTTTTCTATGCCAATTACCCCGCTGTCCAGGCATAGGGTATAGTTCTGGGCCTTTCCCCATTCCCGTCCGGTGTAGTGACGGTAATACAGACTTCTCTTTTTATCCATTTCCTCCAAACGCTTCACGGGCTTCTTATCTGTCTCACCATAGAGGCGGACAATTCGCTGGGCTCTTCTTTCCATGGAAGCGTGGATAAACACATGGATACAGTCTTCTCTTTCCTCTAACACATAATCCCCGCACCTTCCCAGAATAACACAGGGTTCTTTGTCGGCCAGCTGGCGAATCAGCTTATATTGGACAGACCAGAGATAATCTGCCATGGACATTCCGTTAGGCCCCATTCCCTGACCCAGAGACAATTCATAGAAAAAGCGGCTGGCCGTGGGAGCGTATTCTCCGGCTTCCCTGATAAATTCCTCGCACATTCCTGTCTTTTTTGCGATTTCCTGGATTAAATCCTTGTCGTAATAAGGAATCCCCAGCTTTTTAGCAGTCTCCTTTGCAATTGTTCTTCCTCCGCTTCCAAATTCACGGCTGATAGTAATAATACGTTTTCCCATAATTCCCTCTCCCTTCTCACCCATCAGTATACAAAAAACGCTTAGTTTCTTATACACTGAGGGGATAAAATTTGTTTACAAAGCACTGGCATGCTGGCAGGTTCATTTCCAATGCTCTATAAGGCTTATGATTTCCCCTTCATAATCCCCCGTTATATCCTCATGACGTCCTACGGTCCTGACATTGGTTTCTGCACCCCACTGCTGGTCATGGAACTCCCACACATGGTATATAACGCCTCTGTATTCAAAATCAATGCTGCCGCAGTCATCCTCCTGGGTATAGGTGTAGGGGAAATTTTTCTCTTTTAGCTTTTTCTGCAATTTTTCCAGTCTCATATGTATTCTCCTGTTCTTTTTCTATATTTTAATTATACCCAACAACAGGCCGGGAATCAATGGTCCTCCGTCCATCTACCGCATTTATTCCACATGATTCCGTATAGTTATCGGGCTTTGACTTGTCTTGCAGTCTCACCTTGCACCCCTTAAAAACGTGCGCCGCCTGGCGCACAAGAAAAAGCAGAACGGCATAGCCTTTTGACTATGCCGCCCTACAGTAATACAATTACTTCTTTATTGGTGTGTGCCGTTTCCGGCAGACCCCTTTAGTGGTATCTCTATTTTTGATTATTTTAATGGCATTTGCTCCATCCGCAGCTTTTACAGATGTTGCAGCCTTCCTCAAATACTAATGGTTCCCCGCACTCCGGGCAGTACATTTTGTCTGTTTCCTCTGTTGCTGTTACTGCCTTTGGTTTGGGTACCTTTTTTGTCTTTGCAGAATCTTCATACTGTCTTCTCTGATTCAGCTCTGCCTGCATTTCCCGATACATATCCATAAGAGCATTTCCAACAGCCATAGGGCAGCAGGCCCCTTTGCTGGTGTCCTTTCTTGTAACTCTTCTGGCTGTGTAGGAAGGACAGGAACCGCTGGAATTTAACTGGTCCACAATGGTTTCTATATCAATTCCGCCTCTGGCACTGATAGAAATCATTCTGGAAAGTCCCACCATGAAGTTGTTACAGCCTCCTGTAGAGCCCTTGCTTAAATAAGTTTCCAGAAGAGCCCCTGTGTGAGGGTCAAACAATGCTACGCAGTGAAGGCTTCCGCAGCCGGTAATCAGCTTTCTCTTTTTGCCGATTACATCATCGGTTACCAGCAGAATCTCCCCTCGCTTCAGGCCTTCTCCCGCTGTAACCTTCTTTTCTTCTTTCTTTGACTCTACATTCAGGATTCCCACTCTCTTGCATCCGTCACGGAAAATAGTAATTCCCTTCAGGCCCTGCTCATAGGCATAGAGATAAAGGTTCTCTGTTTCCTCCACGGTAAAGCTGTTTGGCACGTTTACTGTAGAGCTGATAGAAGCATCTATATGCTTCTGCCAGGTTCCCTGCATATCAATTCTCTGACGATAATCCAAAGTCATGGCAGTCACAAAATACTCCGGTAAATCTTTATCCTCTTTGATTCCGTGCTGCTTCATATAGTCTTCCACAATCTTAGTGTAAACCTTATAATACACATCAGAGCCATGGAGAGACTCTGTCTTGCGCACATAATAATTAGCATATACAGGCTCAATGCCTCCGGAAATTCCCAGCATAGTGGACAGTGTGCCTGTAGGGGCAATGGTGAGAAGCTGAGAGTTCCTCAAACCGTATTTCTGCACCAAATCTCTGGTCTTTTCTGTAGTGTTTGCCTGGAAATAAGGGGTGGACATAATGTTCTCCACCTGGCACATAGGATAGGCACCCTGCTCCTTAGCCAGCTTTGCAGAAGCTGCAATAGCTGTATCTGCCATAGCAAAGCCGATTTTATCGCACATGGCCACAGCGTCCTCTTCTCCATAGGTCAGCCCCAGCTTAATCAGTGCGTCTGCCAGTCCCATGATTCCCAGTCCAATCTGCCTCCACTGAGCTACGCTCTCTCTCTGCTCTGCCAGGGGGTGAAGAGGAAGTCCTTCCTCTAAAACCTCATTTAAAGCCCTTACAGAGGCCTGTACACATTCTTTCAATCCTTCAAAATCAAAGGTAGCTTCCTCTGTAAAAGGATTTATGACGAACTCTGACAGGTTGATGCTTCCTAAAAGGCAGCTTCCTCCTGCCGGAAGCGGCTCTTCCGCACATGGGTTTACTCCCGCATAAGTAAACTCCGGCGTATTGCTCAGAAGGCTCCAGCCAGTGATTCTGTCCCAGAACAGGGCTCCCGGCTCCGCATAATCCCAGTTTGTCTCTGTAATCCTACGGAACAGCTCTCTGGCATTTATGGTCTTCTCAATAACTTCTCCAGTAGTTTCTCTTGTATAATGAAGGGTATAAGGCTGATTATTTTTCACTGCCTCCATGAAATCCTCATGGATACGGATGGAAATATTGGCCTTTGTCACCTTCTCCAAATCTGTTTTCAGTTCAATGAACTCCGGTACGTCCGGGTGGGAGCTGTCAATGGAAATCATCAGGGCTCCTCTTCTTCCGTTCTGTCCGATAAGCCCGGTCACCATAGAATACAGGTCCATAAAGGACACAGCTCCGCTGGTTTCCTTGGCCGCATTATTGATTTTGGCTCCCCTTGGGCTCAGCTTTGAAATATCAATGCCGCAGCCTCCGCCATAGCTATATGTGCGGGCAAGTTTTTTTGCACAATCAAAAATGCTTTCAATATTGTCCTCCGGAGGAGCAATCACATAGCAATTGGAATAGGTGACTTTTCTTCCCTGCTTATTCAGTCCTCTATTGGATAAAATTCTTCCCCCGAACAAAAACTTTTTTTCCTTAATATACTTCCCGATTTCTTGGTTACCGCCGCTGATTCTCTGAACCCATGCCTCGAAGTCCTCCCCTTCGCAACGGTACTTTTTGGTCCAGATGTCTGTGCCTAGCTGGTTCTCTTTTCCCAGCCATTCTTCTACTGTCATTCCTTAAACCTCCACAATATTTTGTCGACAGCGATAATGTTAGCACAATATATAGAGAAGTTCAATCCCCTTCTACAGATTCGTCACTTTTCACAAAAATTCTTCTCTTGGCTACCCCGAAGCCGACAAAGCGTGATTCTCCTAACTTTCACAACAAAACTCCCGGCAGAAAAGGCCTTTTTTTACCTTTTCCCTCCGGGAATTCAAATATGCAGGAATATGTTATTCTGGTATTTTTTTAATATTTTAACCCAAAATCCAATTCGTAATAATTACCGGCTTTATCCCTGTAAGCATAAGCCTTTCCGTTTTCATCCTTCATGCTGTCCGGCATATATTTATCTTTGTCATAGCCAGGCACGTCATTGGGAGAAATGCACACACCATTTTCATCCACCGCCAGAACGCTGTCGTTTCTGGGAAGGGTAATCGGCATTTTTCCAACCGGTGAGAATTTTCCTAAAATCACTTCCAATGTAGCCCAGGGATAAGTATCAAATCCGGCTAACAAAGCGTCTGTATAAGGCTCTACGCCTCCCACTTCCCAGGCCAGAGTAAAGTTAATATTGGCAATGACTTTTCCTCCGTTTTTGTGTACCGCTTCCGCAATAGCCGGGATTTCCAAAGCTCCGGCCAGGGTTGTTTCTTCGTGGGTTTCTTTGGATGGTCTTCCCTTTTCATCCACGTTGCACACTTCTTTTCCCTGGCAGATTTCCAGTTCCAGATAACCTGCAGTGGCATTAAAATACTCCCCTGAACTGGGGGTTACAAACAGTAGCGCATAATCTGCCTCTTCCGGCTTTTCCGTAAGAGAAATGTTCTCTTTCTCCAGCATAGCCTTCAGCTCACAGGTGGCTTCTTTTCCCTTTTCCTCTGTCTTATGGAAGCAACGGGCATAAACCTTTTTCCCTTTTACTTTTTCTTCTGTCAGGGGCAGGGTATCTTGATTTTTCAGCAGCACCACTGATTTTCTATGAACATCTGCCGCATTTTCCCAGTCCTTTTTATTTCCCACAATCTCCACAGCCTTCTCGGGATTTCTGTAAGGATTTTCAAAAAGTCCCAGCTCAAATCTCTCTCTTAAAGTCCGGGCTGCCGCTCTGGTAAGCGCCTCGTCGTCAAGGATAATATCCTCCAGTTTATAGCCTTTCGGCACCTTATGTCCCTGGGTAGTATAGTATCCTTCTTTTCCTCTTCTATAGGCCTCTTTGGCCGCTTCTAAATCATAAGAGCCACTGATAATATCCACACCTGTATTCACAGCCAAAGCTACTCTCTCGCAAACCTCCAGTTCTTCCACGCCCCAGGCCATATTCTGCACAATACCGGAATCACTATTGATGTAGCCCTGGAATCCCATCTGCTCTCTCAGCATGGTATCGATGAAAAATTTATTAAAAGCAAAGCCTACGGGAATCCACTGAATAGGCTCACCCTTTAAATCATACTGGCTGCCGCTCTTTTCCCTGGAGGGTTTTGCGTAATAAGGCATAATGGAAGACGCATTTTTCTCTATAGCCGCTTTAAAAGGCGGAATATGGTAAGTTTCCAAGCTGTTTTCTGTCTGGTATACATTCCACTGTCCCTGACGGTAATGAGGGTCAAAGCCATTCTCTCTGGCGCTTCCTCCCGGAAAATGTTTCACGGTCACAGCCACGCCCTCCGGGGTAAGTCCCTGCTGGCTTCCCTGGATGCCTGGAATCAGCCGGCGGAAAATCTCAGTAATCAGCTGGCCGTCTTCCCCAAAAGTTCCGTAGGTTCTCTGCCAGCGGGGGTCTGTGGCACAGTCTGCCATATACATGTAGCCTTTTTTCATACCCACTGCGTCCCATTCTCTGCGGATACAGTCTGCAAAATCATCTATTAAATGAAGGCCGTCTCCCTTAACTGCCGCTGCAATTCCCATGGTTCCGGGCCAGGAAGCAAATACACCGGAAGCATCGTTCATACCAAATACAACTTCTCCGTTCTCGTTTCTGGAATTGGAAACAACCATAACCGGAATGAAATGCTCTCCCTCTTCTGCCAGGCTGTTCATCTGGTTTATCCAGTCTGCCAGTTCATCCGGTTTAGGGTTGCTGCGGAGAATGAAATTCCGCGCCTTCCAATCCCGGATAGTTTCTGTTGTCCCTACGGTGGATACCGGAGCAAAGATAGAAGAACCTTTCTCCACCGGCTTTTCATCTAAAAGCCCTGTAGGGTCCACAAACGCTTTATCCTCCTGCTCCATTCCTGTTTTCCAGGAGCTCAAAAACAGAAGGCCTATTTTCTCCTGAGGGCTTAACTCCCGGGCCAGAGCCTGGGCTCTTTCCTGGGCCGGCTTTCTCCAGTCCTTATAATCAGCCATCTTTCCGTCTCCGTTTATATCCCGGAAATACAGTCCGTCCTGTTCCAATACCTTGCCGCCGCATACTCCGATAACCGGACCCTGCGGGTTCTCATAGTACCGGATTCGCTGGCTGGCTTTCTCTATTTTTTTATCCATACAATAACCTCCTGTAAGTTAATTTCATAAGAATTCAGCCATATGGCCTCTCTTATTGTATCGGATTTTCAGGGAAAACCGCAAGGATAATCTTTTTCTCTTTTCGTACTTTTTTGCCTGCTCCGGCATTTTATAAAGCTGTATCCCTTACAAATTTCGGCCCTATTCTTTCACCAAATCCAGGATTCCCCGGATGTCCTTTACTACATAATCAGCTCCCGCTTCAAAATATATCTGTCTCGCCTTCTCATTTGCAGCTTCTTTTTCTTTGGAATCCAGAGCCTCATATTCCTCCTGGGTCAGGCCCATGACAGAGCTCCCCTCCAGGATTCCCACACTGGCCATTCCCCCGTTTTTTCCTTCCCGAATGTCTGCCACTGTGTCTCCTACTTTCAATACCCTGGACACATCTGTCAGTCCCAGTTTTTCCATGTTTCTGAAAATCATATAGGGGTAAGGTCTGCCTTTTTGTCCCGTGGAATCCGGGCTGAACCAGCAGTCCGGGGCATAGCCAAGCTCTGCAGCTTTAGGCGCTACCAGGTGCATCATCTCATCGGTGTAGCCAGTGGTGGAACCGATTTTCAGTCCCAGATTGCGAAGCTGCTCCACAGTCTCCACCACATAAGGCTTTGGCTGGGCATAGTCTTTTACAATCTTTAAGATACGGCTTTCACTAAGCTGATACACTGCTTTTACGTCTTCTTCCGTCCACTTTCTTCCCTGCTTTTCCTCCCAGGCTTTGGAAATCCTCTCCATGGAAAGCATGGCCCTTACATGGTCAATCTTCAACATTCCCATAGGTTTTCTTACCTCCTCCAAAGTAGGAGTAATCCCATAGTGCTCAAAGGCTTCTATAAAGGCCTTTACCGGTGCAAAGCATCCATAATCCACAGTGGTTCCGGCCCAGTCAAAAATAATTCCGTCGTATTTCATTTCTTAATTCTCCTCCAAAAATTCTTTCATGATTTGACAAAGCTTCTCTATATCTTCCCGGTAAATCTCTCCGATATTTCCGATGCGGAAGGTATCTGCATCTGTCACTTTTCCCGGATAAATGGCATATCCACGGTCTTTAATATACTGATACATATTCTGGAAAGAAAACTGATGATGTTCCGGATAGAAAAAGGTGGTAATAATAGGCCCCTGATATTCTTCTCCAATATAAGGACGAATTCCCATGGCCTCCATTTTTTCAATGAGCAGCCTATTATTTTCCCTGTATCGTTTTGCTCTGGCAGGAATTCCCCCCTCTTCTTCCATCTCTTTTAGGGCCTGGGCAAAAGCCAAAACCACATGGGTGGGAGAAGTAAATCTCCATTTTCCATCCTTGTTCATGGTCTCCCACTGGTCATATAAATCCAGGGACAGGCTTCTGGCTTTTCCTTTGCTCTCTATCAGTTTATCTCTTCTGCAGATAATAAAGGAAAAACCTGGAACACCCTGGATACATTTATTGGCGCTGCTGATAATAAAATCAATGCCTAATTCTCCAACCGGAATATCCACACCCCCAAAACTGGACATAGCGTCCACGATAAAAGTTCTTCCCGCTGTCTTTACCACCTTGGCTACAGAGGCAATGTCATTGAGAATTCCGGAGGTAGTTTCGCTGTGTACCATGGACACATGGGTGATTTCCGGATGCTCTTCCAATATAGCCTGGATTCTCTCGGCAGAGGGAACCTTATCATACTCTTCCCTGTACATCAGATATGGTATTTTTCCGTGAGCTGCAATGTCTCCCATTCTCTCTCCATAAGCTCCATTGGCTGCAATCAACAGGGTTTCTCCCTCTCCCAGTACACTGGTAAGGACTGCCTCAACTCCAAAAGTTCCGCTGCCCTGCATCAGTACCACCGTGTATTCCGGCTCACTGACGTGGGCCATCTCTAAAAGCTTTTCCCGGATAGACAGGGTAATTTTTTTATAATCATCATCCCAGGTACAGTGGTCAAAAAGCATTTCCTTTTTTACGGTTTCTGTGGTGGTAAGAGGACCTGGGGTCAATAATTTATACTTCTGCATTTCTTTTTAATCTCCTTTGCCTGCCATTTCTTTTTATCTGATTAAATTCTTTTTATTTACAGCTTTCGGACAGTTCCTGATGCTGTTCCAGTAAATCCAAAGTCAGAGGTTCCGGGAACACCTTAGGATAGGCTGAACTATTGGCTTCATCTGTGGTTTCCCCTTCATATACTGCATTGGGATAATATTTCTGCAATTCGTTTCTGCCCTTGGTGATGATACATTCTGCCATCTCCTGAGCCAGCGGATTGGTATCTTCTCCTTTGTCCACTACTGCCACAGATTCTGTCAGTGAAAAATTACCTTCTGTAGGGTCCACAAAGTCCACCGGAAGACCCTCCGCCTTGTCTGCAACCGCCTGCTGCCGAAGTCCGAATCCTACGGCTACTTCTCCTGCCCGTACCTTTTTCAGAGGAGCGGAACCGGAGGATTCAATGTGAGGACCTGCATTTTCATAGATACCAGAAAGCACCTCCTTGGCTCCGTCTTCTCCATACTGGCTCACTAAAGCCTGAATCAGCAGCCATGCGGTGGATGAACTTTTAATGTCTGTAACAGACACCAAATCCTTGTATTCCGGCTCTGTCAAATCCTTCAAGGAATCCGGCATATCCAGATTATTTTCTTCCATAACCTGGGTATTTACAATAATGGTTCCTTCCTGGGAAGTAATAGGGGCACAGTAATCTTTCTGGTCCTGGCTGTTCAGTAAGGTGTAATCAAAATCCAGTGTCTGGAACATACTCTGTTCCTCCTGGGCAGCGTCTATGTAAAAGGTGCTTAAGGTCAGTAAATCCGCTTCTATATTGGTTCCCTCTGCCATAACCTTTCCTCCCAGCTCAGAGGTTCCGAAGGTCTGGAACAGATATTTCCCCTCATAGCCGTTTTCATCCAATGTTTTCTTCATAGCTTCCACTGCCTCATCGTCTGCATTGGAATAAATGACCACCTGCTCATCCTTAGAGCCGGCCTGTGCCTCGGAAGTTCCGCAGCCGCTCATGGAAAGGCTGGCGCCTAAAAGGGCTGCCGCCAGTAAAATCACAGATACTTTTTTTGCTTTCATTTTTATTTTTCCTTTCTCTCTTTTCTCTTTATCACATATCCCAGAAGTCCTTTTACCATAAGATTGGTTCCCAGGATAAGCAGCGACAGCACAAACACCTCATTAAATTTGGTATAATACTGAAGCTCTTTAATCTTTGTTGTTATCACCATGGTCCTGGCTCCTGCAATGAAAATAACTGCGCTTACGGTTACCATTGCATTGACAAAATAATAGCTGAATACTTCCAGTATGGTGGACGTCATATTAGGGGTGACAATCCGCACAATGGTCTTTATCCAGGTGTCTCCCATAAGAGAAGCCGTAGTCTCCCAGGAGCTGTTCAGCTTGGACAGAGAGTTCCGCATCATCAGGTAAGGGGTGGAGAAAAAATGCACCACATTACACAGGATAATCAGAAGAAAAGTATTCTGCAGGGAGGTACCGGAAAAGATAAACATAAAGGCAATTCCGATAACCATTCCCGGAATGGTATTTGTCACTAAAGCTATGGCATCAATGACACCTTTCAGCTTCCCGTTAAGGCCGCTTCTGGCTGTAGCCAGGGCTGCGCCATAGGTAATGAGCAGTCCCAGAAGAGCTGTACAGACTGCAGTAAAAATGGAATTTTTATATACGCCTACCAGACTATTATCCCGCAGCACCGCCTGTACATGTTCCAGGGTGAAGCTTACCTGATAAGGCCATTCCTGTACCAGAGGTACCAGGAAAATCACGGCAAAAACCGCCAGCACAGAGAGGAGAATCAAGGCGGAGCCTGCCCCGAAAACTACGTCTCTTCCGGTATTTTTCTTCAGCTCAATTTCTGAAATTTTACTGTAGCGCACATTGTATTTCTCCAGGTATTTCAGCAAAGCAATGCTTACCACAGAAGGTATCAGCATCATCATGGCCACTACAGCGCCCCGGTTAAAGTTAGGGATGCTTCCTAACATTTCGTTGTACAGCACCGTAGCTACCACCTCATATTCTCCTCCTACAGAGGCAGGAATTCCGTAATCTGTAAAGCAGAGGAAAAAGCACTGTACCATAGAGGCAGCCAGAGTGCCTAAAAGAGGCCGGATAATAGTCTGCCAAAAGGTCTGCCAGGGCTTGTCTCCCATGACTCTGGACACTACCATAAACTTCTTGTCAATAAAGCCCATGGTATTTAAAATCAGCATAAAGGAAATAGGCAGAGTATAGATAACATAGCCCAGCAAAAGACCGTTAAATCCATATATATCAAAAAGCTGTCTTCCGAAAGCCTTGGTTATAAGTCCTTGCTTTCCAAAGGAATAGATAATGGCAAAACCATAGGTAATGGTAGGAAGCAGCATAGGAAGCAGAGCCAGGATTTTGATAAGACTCTTATAATTTTTAGGAAGATTTGTATACTGTATACTATACGCCATAAAAAAAGCCAGCACTGTGGCCATCAGCGCACTGCACAGGGATACGGTCACACTGTTTCCCAAAGCCTGCAGAAAGCCTTTTTCCGTTAAGACCTCCATGTAATTGGCTAATCCTGCTCCTGCCTCTCCCACAAAAGACTCACCCAGGAGCCTTATAATGGGAACAGCCAGGAATACGGCAAAAACTGCCAGAACTACCATATATATAATTTTAATTTCTCTCTCTTTTCTTATCATAGCCTTACACCGCCTGGGGCTTTCTCATAAAGTCCTGATGAAAAAGAGCAAAGATATTATTTTTCTTGATTTCAAGCTGATTCAGGATGAATTCCTTCACGAAATTGTTTTCCGGCGCCGTGATGATTTCCTCCGGCGCACCGTACTGAGAGATATGTCCCTTGTTTACAATCAGAACTTTATCTGACAGCGTAAGAGCCTCTTCCGGGTCGTGAGTTACAATGATAGTCGTCAAGTGAAAATCTCTTGCAATCTCCTTGATTTTCTCCTTGATAGACTCTTTGATAACTCCGTCCAGAGCGCTTAAAGGCTCGTCTAAAAGAAGGATTTTCGGTTTCATCACCATGGTTCTGGCCAGGGCAACTCTCTGCTTCTGACCACCGGAAAGCTGCTCGATTTTTTTATCCAAATGCTCTTTGAGACCCAGCAGCCGGATAAATTCTTCTACCTCCTCTTTGGTAGAAATATCAGGCTTATTTTTCAGTCCATAGGTGATATTTTTATATACATTCAGGTTTGGAAATAAAGCATAATCCTGAAATACAATATTAAATCCTCTCTCTTCCATAGGCATCCTGGTGATGTCTTTGCCGTCAAAAAGTATCTGTCCGCTGTCTGCGGGAGTAAGACCTAAAACAAGATTCAAAAGAGTGGTTTTTCCGCATCCAGAGGGACCTAAAATAGAAATGATTTCTCCGTCTTGTATTTTTAAATTGATGTCATCTAAAATAGTCACATTGTCATATGATTTTTTTACATGTCTAAGCTCCAGCATTGGTTTCTCCTTTCATTACCCTCCTTTTTTCTCTGCCAGGAGGCTGTCCTCCTGACAGAAGCTATTATAGAATGTATGAAAGTTTCTTATCAATCAAGGAGCCGTGAATTTTCTGTAAAGTCTTGATTAAACCTCATTGAGCCAGCCCGGTCCCCTGCGCCGCCCTGCCCTGAGAAAAGAGTGTTTCAGGCAAGTCTTCAGGCGAAATATAAGCCTGTCAGTAACCGAAGATTAGAGTCTGAGATACTGGCTCCACATCACCAAGTCTTCCACCGGAAGCAGACAGAGCAGAACAAAAATCACTGCTCCCACGAAAACAGCCCACCGGATAATAGGTATATCTTTCCTTTGCAGGACCAAATTCATACCATATACCAATATCATCCACAAAAGGAAGGAGGCGGACAGCACCCGCTTCACCGTCAGTCCATAAGCCTTGATATAAAGGCCCAGCTTCCCTGCTGCAGTTACCAGAAGCAGCAGGGTCAACAGGGACAGAGCTGCATTTGCCAGTATAAGACCTTTATTTTCCCTTCTGGGGGTTTTAGAAACCTGGTTCATAAAGAACAAAAGCCCTGCGTTTATGGCTCCTATAATGCACAATTCGAAAAATCCCCGTCTGGCATATCCTGCATAGGTAAAGCTTTCCGGAAGGATTCCCAGAAGAGCGGAAAACAAATACTTTCCCTGAAGCCCCATAAACAACAAATACGTTACACAGACAATAAAGCCCAGAGTGTGTACCGCCGTATCCGGAAGAATCCGCAGAACCTTTCCCCCGGACTGGGAAAACTGACGGCAGAATTCTTCGTTAATATGCCGTCGGTAAGCGCCTCCATATAAAACGCCGTACATAAGTCCTCCAAAGAGAAAGGCCATAAAACAATTCAGGAAAAAAGAAACCAAATCCACCTGCTGGAGCATAGTCGTTATCATTTCCTCAAAGCCTTGGTCTGCTCTGGCCAAAAGAGGCAGAATGATAAGAAGGACAGGAAGAGAAATAACCAGTCCCAGGATAACCATTCTCCAGTCTCGTTTTTTCCCGGAGCATTTCAAAAGCTGAGCGCTGATTCGTATATTGCAGAAAAAATTCAAAAACGGCAGTGCTAAAAGACTGTTCCAAATATCTAAAACGACCCAAGAGGAGGTCCTGTTTCTCACCCATCCTCCCGTAACGCCCAAGGTCCAATAAGCTGCTGTCACATACAGCATAACAAGCCGATAGGACTGCAAAGAATCATTGGCACCGTAAAACCCCATAGACAATCCGATTCCTAAAAGAATAAAGGTCCAGAACATTTTCTCAGTTGTCATAGGGATTTTTTTGAGAAAACAGTATCCCAACACAACTACTGTATACAGCAGGGTAAAAGCCGCCATAGCTATATCAAAATATTGTGCCGTGTCTGCCTTCCACAGCAAGTATCCCAGGATTAAAAAGAAAGCAGCAAAAATTCTATCCCATTTATCAACCGTCAGTTTCTTAAAAAAAGGCGCAGTTTCACAAGACAAGCCCTCTACAGTGCTTGCCAGCTCTTTATTTTCCATATTCCATTCCTCCCTGCCGGGTCAGTTCTCTCTTCCCCGGCTTTCATTTTACGTTTACATGGGTAAAAGCTGCAGGATGGACTTATTCTTCTTCCTGCACATATTCCAGAATATCCCCGGGCTGGCACTGCAGCTCTCTGCACAAAGCCTCCAGGGTGGTGAAACGAACGGCTTTTGCTTTTCCGTTCTTTAAAATAGAAAGGTTTGCGGGTGTGATGTCGATAGCCTTAGCCAGCTCCCCCGCTCCGATTTTTCGTTTTGCCATCATCACGTCCAGATTTACCACAATAGGCATAATTTCATCCCTTCTTTCTCCCTTTTTCTCCTGCTGTCTATATGGTATAGTCGTTCTCTCTTTTTATCTCTTCCGCCTGGGCAAATACATTTTTCACCACCCGAAGCACCAGAGCCATAAACAGAGCCGCAACACAGAGAGCGAGAAAAGAGGGATAGTAAAAGCCACTGGCAAAAAAGATAAAAGCCGCCGCAGCGCAGCACCAGGACAGCCCTCTTAAACAGCCGGTGTTTTGGCTGATAAATACCTTTTCTCTGCTGATATTGGCCAGCAGGCGGTTCATCAGATACAAAGCTATAGCCACGGGGATTGCCACACTGTAATTGGTGGCCAGAAAAAAGGCCAGCATCCCCTGGGCCTTGAGCCCCCTCAGGTCCACAAACCAGCGGTATACCCAGGGGGCCGCCACACACATTACTGCCAGAATCCCTGTAAAAATCCAGATACAGATTCTGCTCAGCATAAGACTTTTGTCCTTACTCCAATTCATAAAGATACCTCCTGATTATCCTCCTTTGTTTTTGTTACCCAGAGAATACCACAAGTCTTTCTGAATTTCAATAGTTTTTTATCGTTTTTCGATATATTTTTCTGCTATTCTGTCCGCAGAGCGGTTACCGGGTCACTCTTGGCCGCCTTTCTGGAGGGAATCAGGCCTCCCAGAAGGGTCAGTACTACGCTGAGAAGAATTAAAATGATTCCCGGTAAAACAGGCAGTACAGCGCTGACTTCATTAGTTCCTGCCAGATGATGAATCAAGGCATTTCCCGGTATCAGCAGAAGAAGGCTCAGGCCAATGCCTATAAGGCCTGCACACAGACCGATTATCACCGTTTCCGCATTAAAAACCTGGGATATATTTCCCTTGGACGCACCGATAGCCCTTAAAATACCAATCTCCTTCTTTCTCTCCAGTACACTGATATAAGTGATTACACCTATCATAATAGAGGATACCACCAGAGAAATAGCTACAAAGGCTATCAGCACATAGCTGATAATGTCTACAATGTCCGTCACAGAGGACATAAGAGTTCCCACCACATCTGTATAAGTGATAACCTGCTCTTCTTTCCCCTGGGCCTCCATACGACTATTATAGTCATCCAGAATTTCTACAATCTGTTCTTTACTTTCAAAGTTTTGAGGATAAATATCAATCTCACTTGGCATATCAAAATCTACATACCCCAGCTTCTGAAGATTTCCTTCATAGGAAGCGTTTTCTCTGCTGCTCATGGACATTAAAAGCTCTGTCAGCTCTTCCTCGCTCATATTCATCTCAAAAGCATTGGCAAAAGCTTCTGTATCAATACTCATAGCACTGCCCATGGTTTCCTGCAGGCTGGCGCCCACCTGGGTCATGGCCTGTGTCATGGCAGCCTCCAGATTTTGGCTGACCTGGGCCATAACTTGCTCCATAGCAGAAGAAATCTGAGTCTCCACAGCCTGGGAAATAGCTCCTGTATAAGAGCCCATAACTTCTTCCATATAAGTAGATGCAGAAGCAGAAAGCTGCTGTTTCACACTTTCCATATCCACTATATTTGCCACACTCTGGGACAGTCTGTTTTGCCCATCCTCTGTTCCCAGATAATCTGCAAAGGAGGCTCCCATGTCAGAAGGATTGGGAAGGCCATTGGCAGCAGCGTACTGCCCATATCCCTCTGTAAGGTTTGCAGCCAGATTTTTCAGGCTTTCCTCTGGAATTTCTATGTCTGAAATCTGGAAGAGCTCCCCGCACCATCTCCGGAGAATTTCCTGGGCCTGGGGAGTCTGCAGATATTCCAGAAGATACTGGTCAAAATTTTCACTGTCTGTGTACCCCATATCTGCCACATATTGCTGAAAACCTGTCATCACCTCAAGAAGCATAGCCTGAAGCTGTTCTGTAGAAATAGTAAAGTCCCCGCTGTTCTGGATAATCTCCCGGATTCCCTCTTCCAGAATACTGCCGGCCTCCTGCGTCTGCAAATAGCCCAGGAAAGCTTCTCCCAACTTAGAATAATCTGCTTCCGGATGGGTTTTGGCATATTCCTGGTAGCCTTCCAACAGGCTGGCCGCCGCCTGCCCCATTCCTTCCGGGGACAGAGACAAATCCAGCCCTCCTAAAAGTTCTTCCAGGTTCATCTGGGGCATATCAGGAACATTCAGGGCCAAACCGCTTAAATCCATGTTCTGAGGCAGCTTCAGGGTATTCCCGCCGGATTGGAAAGCAGCCCCTAGGTCCATTCCTCCTGACATGGCCTGGGAAAAGGCGCTCTCATCAAATTGGATGGCATTTCCCAAGGCATCTGCATCCACAGTAAACAATGACTCTGTTTCCAGCCCCTTCTGTTCCTGCTCTTCTCCGAAAGCATTTCCTGTAAACACATCCACATCTCTGTGGGCCAGCTGCTGCTTTACAATCTCCTTTTCCTCCGCCTGCTGAGCCACATGCCTGGTCAGAGATGCCGGATAACCGATACCTACGCTGAGAGACATAGCGTTTGCATCCTCAGAAGGCTGGACCACTCCCACTACCTGCATATCTTCTCCCTGGCTTACCAGCTTTTCCATGTATTCTTCATTATCTGTCCACACCTTGTACTGGGAGTCATACTGATAATAATCCCCGCTGTCTACCAGTTTAAAAGAAATCCCAATCAAATCCTCGTAAGAGTAGGTCCCCATATTCTCCGGAGCCTGAACATCTTCTTCATTGATAAAGGCCTGAATCATTTCGTCCAGCTCCATGGCATCTCTAAGACCCAAAGAATATAGCATAAAATCGCTGATGCCTCCCCCTGAGGTGAGAACTACCACACATTCGTTATAGGCTTCCGGCCACCGGCCCGCTTTCACCTCATACTGTCCTTTGTATAAATCCTCATTTTCCGGCATTTCATAGAAAACATCTGTACTCATCATAGAGGACATCAAACTGTTAGAACCTGCGGAGGAACCAAAACCCAGGGAATCAAAAGACTTGTCCGGATGTACCTGGCGTACCCCGTCTCCCTCCTGGCGATAAATTTGGGGAACCACATTATAGGAATATTCTACAGCATTGGCATAAGCTTCAATTCCGCTTTTTCCCCCTTCCAGATAGGCCCTCAGGGATTTCAAATCGTTGGAATCCATGGTAGAAAACATATCCGTTACCATCTGAATTACCTTTACATCCCCGGACTTTTCTCCCTCTCCTCCAGCATTGCTGAGCATCATGGAGGACAGGTCAATTCCTGTACTTTGTATCTGGAGAGGATATTGAGAAAGAGTCTCCTCCTCTACACTCTGGATATAGGCATTGACTCCCGTGGACAGGGAAAGAATCAGGGCAATACCGATGATTCCAATAGAGCCTGCAAAAGAGGTCAGCAGTGTCCTTGCTTTTTTTGTCCGAAGATTGTTAAAACTCAGAGACAAGGCCGTAAGAAAGGACATAGAAGACTTCCCCATATTTTTGTGTACTGGTTTCCCTTTGTCTGTTTCTTCCACCACAAAAGGATTTGTATCAGAGCGTATGCTTCCATCCTTTAAATTTACAATCCTGGTAGCATACTCCTGGGCCAGTTCCGGATTATGGGTTACCATGACTACCAGACGGTCCCGGGCCACCTCCCGCAGCAAATCCATGACCTGGACGCTGGTTTCGCTGTCCAGGGCTCCTGTAGGCTCGTCTGCCAGCAGAATGTCCGGGTCATTGACCAGTGCCCTGGCAATGGCTACCCTCTGCATCTGTCCCCCAGAGAGCTGATTGGGCTTTTTATGGACCTGTTCTCCCAGTCCCACTTGCTCTAAGGCCTTTTGGGCCCGGTTTCTTCTCTCTGCCTTTCCCACTCCGGATATAGTCAGGGCCAGCTCTACATTAGCCAGAATGGTCTGATGAGGTATCAGATTATAGCTCTGGAAAACAAATCCGATAGTATGATTCCGATAAGAATCCCAGTCCCTGTCCTTATAATTCTTGGTGGAAATCTCATTGATTATCAAATCTCCGCTGTCATACCTGTCTAAACCCCCTATGATATTTAACAGTGTAGTTTTTCCCGAGCCGCTGGGCCCCAGAATTGCTACAAATTCATTGTCTCTCAAATTCAGGCTCACATCATCCAAAGCCTTTTGCACCAGATTTCCGGTCCGGTACTCCTTACATATATGTTTAATCTGAAGCATGCAAATGTTCTCCTTTTTGTTTTTAGTGAAAACTATATCTGCCTTGCATTATAATATGAGACTGAAGACAAATCAAGTGCCAGTCTTTCTTTCCATGTACAGTACAGCGAATAATGCTATTGTTTTCTTCATAGCATAAACTGTAAATTTCAGTAAATTTCAAGAAGGAGTCTTCTATGAATCTGTGCTATCCCTTTGTCAACACCCATCTCCCTTATGCCTACAACGCTCTGGAGCCCTACATTGATGAAAAAACCATGGAGCTTCACCACGACCGCCATCTTCAGGCCTATATTGACAATCTCAATACCCTTATGGAAGAAAATCCTCAATATCAGCACTGGTCTTTGGATAAAATACTAATGAACAACTCCTGTCTTCCTCCCACCCTGCAGACACCTTTTAAAAACAATGCCGGAGGTGTCTATAATCACCGCTTTTTCTTCGAGAGCATGACTGACCATAAGGATATGTCCCCCGGCCCCTGCCTCTCCAGCCTGATTTCCCGGTCCTTCCAAAGTCTGGATAACTTTAAATCCTGCTTCAAAAAAACAGCTCTGGATGTTTTCGGCTCCGGCTATACCTGGCTGGTACTGTGCCGGGACGGACTGGCCATTACCTGGAGTGCTAACCAGGATACTCCCCTCTCCCAGGGACAATGCCCTGTCCTGAATCTGGATGTGTGGGAACATGCCTATTACCTGAAGCACTATAACCGGAGAGCCGACTATATTGAAGACTGGTTCCATCTGATTGACTGGCACAGAGCAGAACAGCGCCTGGAATGCTGTTTCTGATTACGGCCCTTCCCAAAACCATTTTGCTATCCCCCATGAAGTATGACTTTTATTTCCCTGCTGTCATAATATAAAGAGGGAAGAGCTTCCCAATACTTTTATGGAGGTGATAAAATGGGTATCACGAATGTAAATAAACAAATCAATTTGTCTCAAATAGACTGCCAAGGCACGGTAAAGGTGACTTTGGCCCTGACAGCAGCTCCCGATATTTCCACTAATCCCACGGATATTGTCCTGGTTCTGGACCGTTCCGGCAGTATGTCCGGCACTCCTCTGGAAAACATGAAGCTTGGAGCCAAGACCTTTATTGATATTATCGACGAATCCACGGACAGCGCCAAGGACGGAAATATCGGCTCCGGAAGTCACATCGGCATAGTCAGCTTTTCCTCTTCAGCTACTGCAGACACACAGCTTATCACATCAGTGGCTGATTTGAAGGCAGCAGTGGATGCCCTGACAGCAGGAGGAGCCACCAACCATGCAGCAGCTTTCAGCAAGGCTATGCAGCTTTTTGACCCTCTGTCTTCAAATGCTAAAGTGATTGTTATGTTCACAGACGGAAAAACTACTGCCGGACCGCCTCCTTCTCCTGTGGCTGAGGCAGCCAGAGCCGCCGGAATTGTCATCTACTGTATTGGTCTCATCGGCTCTGACGGCATTGATGTCAGCACACTCAACGATTGGGCCACAGACCCTGACGACTCCCATGTAGCTGTAACCCCTGACGAGACGGAACTGGAAGATTTATTTGCCAGCCTGGCTGCCAATATTTCTAAGCCGGGAGCTACGGATATTGTCATCGATGAGGTTGTAAATCCAGAGTTTTCCATTACCAGCGTCAGCCCGCCTACGTTAGGAACCGCCACTGCTGTCAACTTTAATACCATCCAATGGAAAATATCCCAACTGGGAGTTTCCGGAAATGAAGGAGCCACTTTAGAATTCTTTGTCCGCCATACTTCGCCTTCCACAGGAGTGAAACAAATCAACCAGTCCATCGCCTATTCAGACGCAGAAGGCAATCAGGTAGATTTCCCCTCTCCAGTGATTCAGGTAGATTGTAGAGATGTGATAACCCCGGAGCCTTGTCCTGTTCCCGTGGAATTTACCATAGAAGGCTGTCAGGACACCTTGTCTCTGGATTTGGGAGATACCTATCTGGAATCTCAGGGCCGTATACTGGAGCTCAGCGTTACCATTAAGAATGTGTGTCCCGGAAAGCGGGTTGCCTTGGGCGTTATCCTGACAGAAACAGACTGTAATGGAATGGAACATCCAAGAGGACTGAAAACCATCACCGTACCGGCCCACACTTTCCCGGGCTGTAGAGACGTACGGGTAGAGTGCATTAAATTCGTTCTTCCCGAAGACCTGAATGTTTCCGGAGGAAATCCCAACGGCCTTTGCGGTGTAAGGAATCTGAAGGTCCGGCTTTTAGCCAATACCATAGATACAGATTTCCGGTGCTGCGATACCATAACCAGTATCTAATATACCGACTTATTTATTTTCAGCATCATAGTCCTGGATGGATTTTCAGTCACCATCCTGAGTAATGATGCCTATCAATGACTGCATCTGTCTGGCGGCATAGTATTTTTACTATGCTGTCCAGACCTAAAAATACGGTGCTAAAATAATAAGACCCTCAGTGTGCAAAAGACCAAAGGAGCGAAACGGCTCTTCGGCCCTTTGTACACCGAGGGTACCAAGGAAATATGATAAATTTGGATGCTATTTATCCGGAATCATTATGTACAAGCCGGATTTTCCTTTAGAACTTCTCTCCCAATCCGCTTTGAATTGCGGCTACCGCCGCAGCCAGGGCTTCCTTCTCTTCTTTCCCCTGACTGGTAATGGTAAGCTCCTGCCCCTGCCGAATACCTGCAGCCACAATATTTAAAATACTTTTCAGATTTACAATTCCTTTTATATCGTTTTTCTCATACTCAAACTGAAGAGTTGCATCGTATTTCAAAACACTGTTTGATAGAAACGTTGCCGTCCTCAAATGAAGTCCTGACGGATTTATAATTTTTACTTTCTGACTAACCATGTAAAAAACCCCCTGTTCTCTATGTTTATAGTCCTAATGCGGCCTTTGCCAGCTTGTCCACAGCCTCGTTTAATTCCACACCGCTGTGGCCTTTTACCTTATGGAAAACCACCTGCAGCTTATCCAGACTGTCATAAAAAGTCTTATACCGGATAGTCCCCGGCTTGTTTCGCTTCCATTCTCCTGTAGCCCAGGACTCAATGCCCTGGTAATCATAATATAAATGCAGTAACGGAATCTCATTATCTCTGCAGTATGCCATGGCAGCCATAGCGCCTTCCAGCTCTCCCGCCACATTCCGCATATCTGCATCCTCTCCTTGGAAAAAAGCCTTGCTCATTTCTATACGTTTTCCTTGATATAAAAGAATACAGCCATAGGAATAGGCTTTCCGGGACTGGTCGAAGCTGCCGTCCACATAAGCTGTACAGACCTCCTCTGGAGAAATTTCCGGCATTTCCCGATTTATAGTCCCCTGGAGATAGTCCTGAGCCTCTTTCAAAGTTGGAAAGCTTTTATACTGGGCTCCCGGGTATCCGTGTACCTTTTGCTTACACTCCTCCCAAGTGGAAAAAATACCGGTTTCCCGTCCTTTTTTTACCGCATAAACTTTTTTTGCCATGTGTAATCCTAACCTTTTCACCTATTTTTCGGCACCTTTATTCTACCATAGTTTTCCAAAAAGGAAAACTATAAAAGAAAGAGCCTTCACCCGTACTGCTTCCGAAAGAATACAATACAGGCCAAGGCTCTGTAACAGCCGTTTTTTCAGGGCCTATGGCCGCTGCCTCCGGCGCAGGAGTTGCTAAAAAACTCTCTTGCTTAAATTCTTGCCACTCCGGTCTTTCTGGCTGCCTCTGCCACGGCCTTGGCTACTTCCTGAGCCACACGCTTGTCAAAGGGATTTGGAATGATATAATCCGGGCAGAGCTTGTCTTCCTCTACCAGACCTGCAATGGCATATGCAGCAGCTACCTTCATCTCATCGTTAATATCTTTAGCCCGCACATCCAAAGCCCCTCTGAAAATACCAGGGAAAGCCAGAACATTATTTATCTGGTTGGGGAAATCGCTTCTTCCTGTACCAACCACAGCAGCTCCCGCCTCTTTGGCTAAATCCGGCATGATTTCCGGAACCGGATTAGCCATTGGGAACAGAATTGGCTTGTCTGCCATACTTCTCACCATATCCTGGGTTACCGTTCCCGGTGCGGATACGCCGATGAACACGTCAGCTCCTTTTAATACCTCTTCCAGAGTTCCTTTCTCCATCTGCTGGTTGCAGATTTCAGCCATTTCCTGCTTTTCCGCATTTAAGCCTTCTCTTCCTTTATAGATGGCGCCTTTGCGGTCACACATTACCACACGCTTTAAGCCCAGGCTCACCAGAAGCTTAATAATGGCAATGCCTGCAGCTCCGGCACCAGAGGTTACAACCTTAATGTCCTCCAGATTCTTTCCTACCAGCTTCAGCGCATTGATAAGAGCTGCGGCAGTAACCACTGCAGTTCCGTGCTGGTCATCATGGAAAATGGGAATATCGCAGCACTCCTTTAATTTTCTCTCGATTTCAAAACATCTGGGAGCGGAAATGTCTTCCAGATTTACGCCTCCGAAGCTGCCGGCCAAAAGACTTACTGTCTTTACAATATCATCCACATCCTTGGAACGAACACACAGAGGGAAGGCGTCTACATCACCAAAAGTTTTAAATAAGGCACATTTACCTTCCATTACCGGCATACCTGCTTCCGGTCCTATATCTCCTAATCCCAGCACTGCGGTTCCGTCTGTGACAACGGCTACCATATTGCCTCTTCTTGTATATTTATAAGATAAATCCACATCCTCGGAAATCTTTAAACAGGGCTCTGCAACTCCGGGTGTATAAGCAACAGACAGCTCTTCCGGTGTCTCTATTTTGGCCCTGCTGATAACTTCTATTTTTCCTTCCCATTCTTCATGCTGCTTCAATGCAAATTCTTTCTTATCCATTTTAGCTTCTCCTTTTTATTGTTCTTTTACCTGTTCCCAGAAATCTCTTAATACCCTGGCAGAATGATTCATGGCTTCCTGCTCTGTCGTGTCCATAGGAACTCTGAGCCCGGCCTGGATTCCTTCCCAGCCAATACGGCAAGGCAGAGAAAATGCAATGCCCGCCCAAGGACCAAAGCTGTCATCCAATACATGGGATACAGGCAGAATCGCACTTTCATCCTTCATAATCGTTTCTACGATGGTAGATACTGCCATGGCAATTCCGTAAAAGGTAGCGCCTTTTAAACCAATTACTTCAGCGCCGCCGTTTTTAGTATGTTCTGCAATTTCCTGTTTGTCAAGACAAATTCCCATCTGCGCTCCATAATCTTCCAGAGGAAAGCCTCCTACTGTAGCGGAACTCCAAACAGCTACCTGGCTGTCCCCGTGTTCTCCTAAAATATAAGCCTGAATATCCTCCACATTCACATGGAGTTTGGCGCTTAAATTATAGCGGAACCTGGCAGTATCCAGTGAGGTTCCGCTGCCGATTACACGGCTTGCCGGAAGACCTGAAACATGCTGTACCGCCATAGTCAGAATGTCTGCCGGATTGGATACCACCAGAATCAGGGGATTATCCGCATATTTCATAATATTCTCTGTAATGCTTTTGATAATGGATACATTTGTCTTTGCCAGTTCTAAGCGGGTCTGTCCCGGCTTCCTGGCAATGCCTGCGGTAATGATGATGATTTGGGCGTCACAACATTCTTCATAACCGCCCTGTCTTACCCACACCTGCTTATGAAAACTGGTTCCATGGGAAATATCAATAGCCGCCCCTCTGGCTCTGTCTTCGTTTACATCCACCATGACAACATCGCTGGCCTGGGCTCTTACCATCAGGGTATAAGCAATAGCTTCTCCCACGTTCCCTGCTCCTACTACTACAATTTTACTTCTATGGGTCTGCTTCATTTTTCCACTCCTTATTTTCTGCAATTTCATTTTCACGCTGTTTCTTCTGTAAAATAAGGAGGGGCCCGCAAAGGATTTTTGGATACTGGCTGCTCTTTTTTCTTCAGAGCTTCCTTTTCCTTCAGGGTATACCGGGGCTTCCAAAAAAGTCTTTGGGAATAGGACTGGCATTCTGATAAATCTTTCATAGAATAAACAATACGTTTATTCCTTTTCCAGGATTTATCAGAACTATGAGAAACCTCCGCCTCATATACTGTTTCTTGTATTTTTCCTTTTCTGTCCCAGTCGCCATCTCTTTTCTGGGTCCTTTCCACTGTCTGCGGGAAATTCAAAGCCTGCAGACTGGAGTTAAAAATCCCACTACAGGATGTGTCCTTTTGGCCCATTGCCTGTAGAACTAAAACTGGGCAGACAATAAAAAAAATCAACAGTAAAAATATTGCCTGCTTATATTTTTTCATGTCTTTCCTCATCGTTGCCGATTATCTATATTGTTAAAAAATTCACTTGCTCAGATTTTAGCATACCCTAACTATACTGTCAATTGAATTCCTCTATTCTCTTATTCCTTTTTCCTGCTCAAAAATACTTACCCTCTCTGAACAAGGGCACACATGGTTGAAAAGGTTAAATTTTGCGTCCT
>NHCFR01400__coassemble_557_pt1 | contig 34308 bp, 28 predicted proteins | sample NHCFR01400__metabat2_high_PE_048 | metagenome-assembled genome bin NHCFR01400
AAAGTCTTTTTAATTTGCTATAGCTGATTTTAGAGATTTAAGTTTTTTCTTGATGTTTTGAGACGAATTTTCTGGTATTCTATATAACATAGAAAGTTTATGTGGAGCAAGGCAGATGATTTTTACAAGGGGATACAGATATGAGGAGACGACAGGACCAGGACGAAGAGTGGGGACGGGATTTTGAAAGCAGAAGAGAGAGAAGGAGACAGAAAAGAATAAAGGAAAGGCGGCGCAGGATTATCCTTTTAGGAGGGGCACTTTTGACGGTGCTTTTGGGAGCCCTTGCCTGGAACCAAATCAGCGGAGCCATGGAACAGCGGAGGCTGCAGGAGGCCAGAAACCAGTCCTTTATAGGGGCGCCTCCTTTTGATGTGGATTTGCTGGATGTGAACGAGTATTCCAGGCCCGGTATTCCTCTGGAGGAAATTAAGGGTATCGTGATTCATTACACGGCCAATCCAGGCTCTACGGCCCAGAATAACCGGGACTATTTCCAGGGCCTGAAGGACAGCCATGAAACCAAGGTCAGCAGTCATTTTGTAGTAGGCATCCAGGGGGAAATTGTCCAGTGTATTCCCAGCACAGAAATAGCCTATGCCTCCAATTCCAGAAACAGCGACACCTTATCCATAGAATGCTGTCATGAGGACGAATCAGGAAAATTCACGGAGGAAACTTATATCTCCCTGGTACGTCTTACGGGATGGCTTTGCTGGCGGTACAACCTTACCAGCCAGGACGTAATCCGCCACTATGACGTGACAGAAAAAATCTGTCCTAAGTATTATGTAGATTATCCTGAAGAATGGGAGAAATTTAAACAGGATGTAGAGGCTCAGATTCAGGAGGTGGACAGGGAAGTGAAGGAGGCAGAAGACAGTGATTGAGAAAGGCAGCCGGAGGGAAGTAAGCGGAAAAAACAAAAAAGCAACAGGGCTGAGAAAGCTGCTGTATTATTGTAAGTCACATATGTGGTGTTCTTTTGCTATGGCTATTTTGGTGTCGGTACTGATTATTCTTTTAATCCTTATGGTTTATATGAAAACCCAGTATTACAATTATCTTGTCAGCACTACTTACACTACCCAAAATGCTCTTCTGGACTCTGTCAACATAAATGTGGAGAACCAGATGGAAAATTTTGTGACCATAGGCTCTGGCATATCTATTGATAATGAGCTTATGAACGTTATAGGAAACCTGGAGAAAAACGAGGATGCATATAATAAGAAGATTCTCAATAACACATTAAAAGCCAAAGCCAGAACCTCTACTTCTATTGCCGGGATTGCTTTGGCTTCTCAGGAAGGTGTTATCTATCAATATGATAAAAACGAAATTACTTTAGCAGGGGCTGTTACTATCTGGAATGAGGAAAATCAGAAGGAAATCCAAAGTACCTTTGAGGATTTAAAGGAAAAAAGCAGTAGTGCACTGCTGCCCAGATATGATATTGTTACTCAGCCTATTGTACATCCTAATCAAAAAAACGTGGGACTGATTCATATTGCATTTCCAGTGAAAGAGGAGAACAGCTATACAAATATTCGATATATGCTGGTGATTTCTTATTATAGCCGTTCCCTGGATAACTTGTTGGAACAGTTAAATCCTAATGATGAAGAATACATACAAGGCTATATTGAGGATGAAAAATCTTCTATACTTCTTCATACAAAGGGACTGGAGTATGTAAATGTGTCATCCAGCACTTACAGTGATGAAGATGGAGTAAAGGATTTGTTTCAGGAAGTAGGTTCTTATGGCTGGACTCTTCATGTGAACATCGATGAAAATATTATTAATGACAAGGTAAATGCCATGTACAATCGGGTAGTGCTGCTGTATATAGCGGCTATTGTGCTGATACTGTTAATTTTATTTTGGACTACCAACCGGATTCTAAAGCCAGTGAACATTATAGGACATTCTATTAAGAGGGTACAGGAAGGGAACCGGATGGAGCAGATTTCCATTGAAGGAACCAATGAAATATGGGCTCTGGGACAGGAGTACAATAAGATGCTGCAGGCTATTCAGAAAGCTAATGAGAAAGTGGAGGAGCAGCACCAGAAAGCTATTGAATCTATGAAAATGAAGCAGCAGGCAGAACGAGAGGCTTTGGAGTCCCAGATTAACGCTCATTTTATATGCAACACTTTAAATGCTATCAATTATGAAGCCATTGACAGCGGTAATTATAAGGTTTCTGTTTTATTGAAAAAGTTATCCAATATATTACGGTATACCTTTGACCAGAAACATCAGAACGTATATATGTTCCAGGAAATTTCCTGGATTGAACAGTATCTTTTCCTGCAAAAGGAAAGGATGGAGACAGTATTTGACTATGAGATTGAATTTGATTCGGATTATGATAACTGGCCCTGCAGGAAGCTGATGCTGCAGCCTTTTGTAGAGAATTCTATCCTTCATGGATTTGAAGGGATGGATAAAAACGGCCTTATACGGATTGTAGGGCAGGGATATAAGGAATATCTGAAAATTGTTATTGAAGACAATGGAAAGGGTATGTCCAAGGAACGGAAGCAGGTAATCGAGGAAATTATAGAAAAACCAAGTTTATCCAGAAAAAGAGAGGTGGGTATTGGGATTTCCAATGTTATTACCAGAATGCGGATGTACTATGGGAGCCAATTTCAGGTGATTTTCGATTCGGAGGAGGGGAAGGGCACAAAGTTTGTTTTTATTCTTCCCAGCCCCCGGTCTTAAAGGAGGAGTTATGAGAATATTGATTGCAGAAGACGAGCAGAGAGCCCGGAGAGGGTTGAAAACATTGATTACTTCTATATCGGAGAAATATCAGGTGGTGGCAGAAGCTGCAGATGGAAAGCAGGCTTTGGAGCTTATGCAAATTGTGAAACCTGATGTGGTGTTTACAGATTTGAAAATGCCCTATATGGATGGTATGGCCCTGATACGGGCTGCCCAGGCTGAGGGGATTCCGGCTAAATATGTAATTGTAAGTGCTTATGAGGAATTCGAAACCGCAAGGCAGGCCATCAGCCTGGGGGTTTCCGAGTATTTGGTGAAACCTATTACTTACGATGAAGTAAAGGAGCTTCTGGAACGGCTGGAGAGCAGAAAGTCCCCATATGGAGAGGAAAGAGGGGCGGCAAAGCTAAAAGATGAATACCCCAACGCCCACCCTCTGGTAAGAAAGGCTCTGAACTTTATAGAGAATGGATATGCATCTAAGGTAAGCCAGAAGGATTTAGCGGAAAATCTGGGGGTATCCCAGGAATATTTTTGCTATCTGTTCAACAAGGACGTGGGAGAGACCTTTTCAAAGTTTTTGAAAAAATACCGGGTGGAAGCGGCAAAGAAGCTGCTGCGTTCCGGAACTGTTTCAAAGGAAGAGATTCCTTATAACGTAGGGTTTTCGGACCCTAAATATTTTAACCGGGTGTTTCGGGAGCAGACAGGAATGAATATGACAGAGTATTTGAAAAGTATAGAACATGATGTGTAATATGATGAAAAATCAATGTGTATTAAGAATAAAAATATATATAATGCACATTGGTTTTTCTTTTTTAGTGTAAAATCACGAAAAATATTAAAAAAACGCACAAATCTTAAAATTACACCTTAAGATTTTGCCCTGTATCTTAAAATCAGAAGTTTTGTAAAAAAAGTATTGCAGATATAATAATACCCATATTAAAGATGATTGGAGGACGAAGTATGAAAGAAAGATACCAGAAAATTGCGGCTCTTCTCCTGGTAGGCGTTATGGCAGGAGGAACTCTGGCAGGCTGCGGCGGTTCTTCTGCAGACAGTGGAGATGCAGGGGAAAGCAGCAGTAGCAGTTCTTCAGGAGAAGCTGCGGAAGTAACCTTGTGGCACTATTTTGAGCATGAGGCTGGGGATTTAGAGGCAGTAGTGGATAAGTACAATGAGTCTCAGGATGCTATCCATGTTACCTGTACTTATGTATCTCGTGAGGAACTGATGAACCAGTACACTATTGGTGCAGTATCCGGTGAGCTTCCGGATATTGGTATGGTGGATTCCCCGGATATGGCATCCTATATATCTTTGGGCGTGTTTGAAGATATTACGGAAGATTTGGAAAGCTGGGAGGATTTGGAACAGTTCTATTCCGGGCCGTTGGCCAGCTGTATGGATGCGGACGGGAAGTATTACGGACTTCCTAACAATTCTAACTGTCTGACGCTGTGCTGCAATATGGACATTCTTAATGCGGCAGGTTTTGACAGCCCGCCTACTACATGGGAGGAAATGCGCCAGGTTTGTGAGGCAACTACTAATGCAGCAGATGGTGTGTATGGTTTTGCAATGTGCGCCATTGGTACTGAGGAAGGAACTTTCCAGATTCTTCCATGGATTTACTCTGCAGGTGGAAATATTGATGATTTGACCAGTGATGGTTCTGTAATAGCTATACAGTTCCTGACCGATTTAGTACAGGACGGGCTGATGAGCAAAGAGGTTGTCAACTGGCAGCAGTCAGAAGCTTACAATGCTTTCTGCGCTGGAAAAGCGGCTATGTTTGAATCCGGCACCTGGCAGTTAGCTGATATTGATGAGAAGATTAACGGAACTTTTAATTATGAATACGCACTGCTTCCTATGGACCAGGAATATGCTTCAACCATCGGTGGTGAGAACTTTGGTGTATGCACAGGAACCGAATACAAAGATGAGTGTGTTGATTTCCTGAAATTCCTTATGAATGCTCAGAATAATGCGGACTTTACGGCTGCCGCCGCTAAGCTTCCTGTTCGTAAAGATGCTGTCAGCTTAAACGAACTGTTTACAACTGACGAAAGATATGCAGTATTCAATGAAGCCATGAACTATGCAAGAGCCCGTGGACCTCACGCACAGTGGCCTACACTTTCCGAGGCTCTGTACACAGCTACACAGCAGTCTATGCTGGGAGAGAAATCTGTAGAAGATGCTTTATCGGCAGCTGCAGATACAATTTCGCCAATTGTTGCAGAAGACCCGCTTCCTGAATTATCCGTAGGCGGCGGTGTTGCTGAAGACGTAAATTAACAAAAAATGAGTGAAGGAAAAGCCCCCGGAATCCGTTCGGAATCTAACTGGATTCCGGGGCTTTCATAATGAAAGGAGGAAATGTAAGATATGAAGCTTAATATGGCTGCAAAAAAGAGAAGGGAAGCCTATATATTTATTCTTCCGGGCTTTATTTATCTGCTGATTGTCTGTGGATACCCTTTATTGTATAACGTTATTTTGAGCTTTAAAAACATGAATGTTAAAAATATGGCTAATGGCACTTCCGTGTTTGTGGGCTTGGAAAATTATAAAACCCTTTTAGGAGACCCTACCTTCCAACTGGTTTTTAAAAACACAATCGTGTTTACACTGGCTTGTCTGGTAGTACAGTTTACTATCGGTTTTCTGTTTGCTATGTTTTTTTCAAAAAAATTCACCTTGGCAGGGCCTATCCGTGGATTAGTTTTGGTAGGCTATATGATGCCCATGTCTGTTACGGCTTTGCTGGGCAAAAACCTGTTTCTGCTGGACGGAGGCGTTATCAATGATTTGCTGATGAAGCTGCATATTATATCCGCTCCTGTAGACTGGCTGGTAAATGGCGGAACTGCACTGGGGGCGGTTATTGCAGTAAACTGCTGGGTAGGTATTCCCTTTAATATGCTACTATTGACCTCCGGTCTTACCGGTATTTCTGACGATATTTACGAAAGTGCTTCTATTGACGGCGCAAACAAATTTCAGCGATTCCTCTATATCACCTTGCCCCTGATGAAACCGGCTATGTTATCCGTATTGATGCTGGGCTTTATCTATACTTTTAAGGCTTTTGACTTGATGTTTATTATGACGGCAGGAGGACCATTTAACTCTACCGATGTACTTGGAACCTATGCATATTCCAGAGCCTTTACCCAGTATGAGTTTTCACAGGGCTCCGCAATTGCTATGATACTGTTTGTTTGTCTGTTCCTGGTAGGAATTCTTTACCTGAAGCTGTTAAGTAAGGAGGATGATTAGGATGAAAAAAGAAGGTGCAAAAAATTACCGTATCCAATATCTGAAATCAAAGGAAGGACGGAAAAATGTTATCAACTGCCTGATTGCAATTTTGATTGCCGTATTTTTCCTTTTCCCTATTTACTGGCTGGTACAGATGTCTTTTAAAACGGATATGGAAAGCTTCGGAAAACTGGTTACCTATTATCCTCATGAGTTTACCATAGACCCATGGCTGCAGAATCTGCAGGATGCGGATTTCCTGACCTCTCTTAGAAACAGTGTGCTGATTGCTTTCTGTGCTATGTGTATTTCCCTGGTGTTCGGTGTTCCGGCTGCATATGGCATGGGACGCTACACGGTAAAGGGAAGCAGGGGATTTATGCTGACTTTCCTGGTAACTCAGATGCTTCCGGCTTCTGTTATGCTGACACCTATGTATCTGACCTTCAGCAAGCTTCACCTTTTGGGAACGTATTTCGCCCCGGCTATAGCGGTGGCCTCCGGTTCGGTTCCTTTCATTGTGGTAACGCTGAGACCTTATTTTAAGAGTATTCCGGTGTCTTTGGATGAGGCTGCACGAATTGACGGCTGTAATGTATTCCGTTCTTTTTTCAAGATTATGATTCCTACCATTAAGACAGGTATCATTACGGTTGTGGTTATTGCTTTCCTGAATGGCTGGAATGATTTGATTTACTCTATGACTTTCAATGTAAAGGCCGATATGAGACCGTTGACTGCTAATATCCATAAATTCCAGAGTAAATACGGAACTAAATGGAATTGTATTATGGCCTACGGTGCAATTCTGGTAATTCCTGTTATTCTGGCCTTTGTATTCCTTCAGAAATACATTGTAGGCGGTCTGACAGCAGGTGCGGTAAAAGAGTAAGGCGGCTGTCGCCTTACTTCCTCATACCTGTTGTCGTCTCGAAAGTGTATCCTCATTGGCCTGCAAGCAGTCCATGAGGATATGCTTTGAGACTGGACTTATATTATTCATATAAGCCAGATTCCTCCGTGCTGCGCACTCCCGGAATCCTAACAGGTATTCGGAATCCAGGCTGGCGCCTTACTTCCTCATACCTGTTATCGTCTCGAAAGCATGGCTCCATTGGTCTGCAAGCAGCCCATGGTTCCCTGCTTTGAGACTGGACTTATATGGTAAATATTTGGCTAGTTTTTTTTGTATTTTGGCTGGCGGATTGTTAGGGGGAAATTTATAATTTAGGTATAGTAAAAACAATGGTGAAAAGGAGATAAGCTATGACAGACATTATTAAGAGAGAGGGAGGCCCTACCGGGGACTTTCGTTCGGACAACAAATTTTTGCTGGGGTATTTTGAGGTGAAGGATAATGCCCTTTGCTATCGGTATGACGCAGAGCGGCTTATCATAGAACCCTGGGGACCAAACAGTCTGAGAGTGCGGGCCTCTAAGATGCCTGAGATGCCTCAGGAGCTGTGGGCTCTGGAGGGAAAGCCCCAGGGGGATGAACCTCAGATTTCCATAGGGGAATACAGCGGGGAAATTGTGAACGGAAAAATCAAGGCAGTGGTCAATAATATCGGAAAGATTACTTTCTACAACCAAAAAGGGCAGGTGCTGCTGGAAGAGTATGTGCGGAACCGGGAGGATATGTTTGCGGATACCTGCAGTTCCCTGGAGGTAGAGGCCAGAGAGTTTAAGCCTATTATCGGAGGCGACTACCAGCTTACCATGCGTTTTGAGTCTAATCCCAAGGAAAAGCTTTTCGGAATGGGACAGTATCAGCAGAAGTTTTTGGATGTAAAAGGAGCGGAGCTGGAGCTGGCTCACAGAAATTCCCAGGCCAGTGTACCCTTTGCCCTGTCTTCCCTGGGCTATGGATTTTTGTGGAATAACCCGGCAGTAGGACGTGTCAGCTTTAATAAAAATATTACTACCTGGGTGGCCCAGTCTACGAAGAAGCTGGATTACTGGATTACCGCAGGGGACACACCGGCAGAAATCGAGGAGGCTTATGCAGACGCTACAGGCAAGGTGCCTATGATGCCGGAGTATGGCATGGGCTTCTGGCAGTGCAAGCTCCGTTACCAGACACAGGAAGAGTTGCTGGAGGTGGCCAGAGAGTATAAACGGAGACAGATTCCTATTGATGTCATTGTGGTAGACTTTTTCCACTGGCCTAAACAGGGCGACTGGAGATTCGACCCCACTTACTGGCCGGACCCGGATGCTATGATTGCAGAGCTGGAGGAAATGGGCATTGAGCTGATGGTTTCTGTATGGCCTATGGTGGATTATAAGAGTGAGAATTTCGAAGAAATGAAGGCAAAGGGCCTTCTTACAAGAGTGGAAAAGGGTGTGCGGATTGACAATACTTATATGGGCAATACCATCCAGTACGACCCCACAAACCCGGAGGCCAGAGAGTATGTTTGGCATAAGGCTAAGAAAAATTATTATGACAAGGGTGTGAAGATTTTCTGGCTGGATGAGGCGGAGCCGGAGTATACGGTATATGATTTTGAAAATTACCGTTATCATCTGGGACCAAATGTGCAGATAGGCAATATTTATCCGGTAATGTATGCCAAGACTTTCTTTGACGGTATGAAGGAAGAGGGACAGGAAAAAATCGTGAATCTTCTGCGCTGTGCCTGGGCAGGAAGCCAGAAGTATGGCGCCCTGGTGTGGTCCGGCGATATTCATTCTACATTTGAGAGTCTTCAGAACCAGTTTGCCGCAGGCCTGAATATGGGACTTTCCGGTATTACCTGGTGGACAACAGACATCGGCGGATTCTTCGGGGCCAATATCTATGATGAGGATTACCGGGAAGTATTTGTACGCTGGTTTGAGTACGGCGCATTCTGTCCGGTTATGCGCCTTCACGGCTACCGTATGCCTTACCAGCCCCAGTATGGAACTACAGGAGGTGCAGAGTGTGTTTCCGGAGCGCCTAATGAAATCTGGTCCTACGGGGAAGCGGTATACGAAATCTGTAAGAAATACATAGAATTGAGAGAGCAGATGCGGCCCTATGTCCGGACACTTATGGAGGCGGCTCATGAGAAGGGAACACCTGTAATGCGTCCTCTGTTTTATGATTTCCCGGAGGATGAAAACTGCTGGGACAATGAAGCACAGTATATGTTTGGCCCGGATATTCTGGTAGCCCCTGTAATGGAAAGAGGTCAGAAGAGCAAGGAAGTTTATCTTCCCAAGGGCTGCAGATGGACCAATCCCTGGACAAAGGAAAGCTTTGAGGGAGGTCAGACAGTAGTGGTGGACACTCCTCTGGAGCAGATTCCGCTGTTTACCAGAGAAGGATTTATATTAGAAGTATAGAGAGGGAATAGGTATGCTGAGGCGAGAAGGAAACAAAATATACAGACGTTTTGATAAGGAATTGCTTTGTATTGAGCCATGGGGAAAGAACAGCTTCCGTGTCCGGGCTACTCAGAGACATGAGTTTGCATCAGACGATTTATCTGCTCTGCTTCCGCCCCAGGAAGCGGAGATAAAGGTGTATGAAAGAGGGACGGACACGGTGATTGAAAACGGGAAAATTACCTGTGAAATCACCAGAACCGGAAAGCTGCGGTTCCTGAATCAGGAAGGAAAACTCCTTCTGGAAGAATACGAGAGAATCCGTGGCATGGCGGAAGAAGGCAGGAAGGAGTTTAACAGTGCTTTGGAGATTGTGCCCAGAACCTTTGAACCAAGACCAAGTGCAGATAATTACCGGCTGACCCTTCGTTTTGAGCCTGTGGAGGGAGAAAAGCTCTACGGTATGGGACAGTACCAGCAGCCTTATCTGGATGTTAAAGGCTGCACCCTGGAGCTGGCCCACAGAAATTCTCAGGCCAGTATTCCCTTTGCACTTTCCAGCAATGGCTATGGTTTTCTGTGGAATAACCCGGCCATCGGCAGTGTTACTTTCGGAAAAAATGTGACGCAGTGGGTGGCAGAGTCTACCAAACAGATGGATTACTGGATTACTGCAGGAGATTCTCCTGCAGAGATTGAGGAAGCTTATGCAGAGGCTACAGGAAAAGTGCCTATGATGCCGGAGTACGGCATGGGTTTCTGGCAGTGCAAGCTCCGCTACCAGACTCAGGAGGAAATTTTAGAGGTGGCCAGAGAATATCACAGAAGAGGCCTGCCTGTGGACGTGATTGTAGTGGACTTTTTCCACTGGCCACACCAGGGGGACTGGAAGTTTGATTTAGATTACTGGCCGGACCCGGAGGGAATGGTAAAGGAATTAAAGGAAATGGGCATGGAACTGATGGTTTCCATATGGCCTACTGTGGAGGGACAAAGTGAGAACTTCCAGGAAATGGAGGAATTAGGATACCTGACCCGTTCTGAATATGGAAAACGGCTGGGACAGTTAAACGAATCCAGTATTATTGACGTGACAAATCCTGACGCCAGAAACTATGTGTGGGAAAAGATAAAGAAAAATTATTATGACAAGGGCATCAAAATTTTCTGGCTGGACGAGGCGGAACCGGAATTTACAGGCTATGAATTCCAGCATTACCGTTATTTCCGTGGCGCAGATATGGAAGTGGGAAATATTTACCCCAGAGAATATGCCCATATGGCCTATGAAGGCATGGAAAAGGAAGGACAGAAGAATATCCTGAATCTGCTCCGCTGTGCCTGGGCCGGCAGTCAGAAATACGGAACTTTAGTGTGGTCGGGAGATATAGATTCTTCCTTCCGTTCCTTGAGAAATCAGCTGGCCGCAGGGCTGAATATGGGGCTTTCTGGAATTCCCTGGTGGACCACGGATATTGGAGGTTTCCACGGAGGAAATATTTATGATGAAAAGTTTCATGAACTTCTGGTGCGCTGGTTTGAATTCGGAACCTTCTGTCCGGTTATGCGCCTTCATGGATACAGGGAACCCTTTAAAGCACCTCTGGGCACTACCGGCGGAGGAAAACACAACAGCGGCGCAGAAAATGAAGTGTGGACTTACGGGGAAGAAGTATACAAAATTTGTGAAAAATATATTCATATGCGCCAGCGGATGAAGCCCTACATCAAGAGGCTTATGGAGGAGGCCCATGAAAAGGGAACTCCTGTTATGCGTCCATTATTTTATGATTATCCCCAGGATACCAGAGCCTGGGAGATTGAGGATGAATATATGCTGGGACCGGATTTGCTGGTGGCGCCTATTCTCTATGAAAACCAGAGACAAAGACAGGTATATCTGCCGCAGGGCACCTGGAGAAACATCAATGACAACAGGGAGTATGAGGGCGGCTGCCAGATTACCGTGGAAGCTCCCCTGGACCAGCTTCCGGTATTTGCAAAGGCCGGTACTTTAGAAGAACTGTAAGGAATAGAAAGGGTGTTGCACATGGGTAAAAAGAAAGGTGAGAGAAATATTTTTGGATACGGAGGCAGCTTTGTAAATATCTGCGATAAGCTTTTTGATATAATGGCTCTGGGATTTCTGTGGATTCTCTGCAGTCTTCCCCTTGTGACAATAGGAGCTTCCACTACAGCTTTATATTATGCTGTGGTGAAATGTATCAAAAAGAACAACGGGTATATAGTCAGGGAGTTTTTCCGCTCCTTTAAGCTTAATCTTGTTCCGGGAACCTTTATCTGGATTTTGGTGGTGGCGGCTACTTTGGCCATGCACCTGAATATCGGAATCCTCATGAAGGAAACTGATGGATATGTGGGCCTTTTCTTTATCTGTGTGTACGCCCTTGTCTCTGTGTTTATTCTGGCTGTAAGCTGTTATGTATTTCCGGCCTTGGCCCGGTTTGACATGAGCAGCGGGTGGCTGATAAAATTGGCTATGTATATGACGGTGCGTTATTTCGGCACTACGCTGGCCTTGCTTTTGGTGTTGGTCTGCGCAGGAGCGATTTTATGGAAGTTTCCCATTCTGATGCTCTTTGCGCCCGGTCCGGTGGCCTTTGTTATGTCTGACTTTCTGGAACGGGTGCTGAAAAAGCATGAGCCTGAGGAGGCGGCCGCTGTACAAAAGGCAGCAGGGGAATGAGAAAATTGGATAAATTGGTAGTAGGAGGTTTAAGAGAATGAAATTTACAAACGGATACTGGCTTCTGAGAGAGGAAATGAAGCCTGCCTATGCTGTGGAATACGGGGGACACAGGGCAGATGACAACAGCCTTACCCTGTATCTGCCGGGAAAGCACATTGCAGACAGGGGGGACTGCTTAAACATCCCTATGCTCACCGTGACCTTGACAAGCCCTATGAAGGGAGTTATCAAGGTATCTGCGGTTCATCACGCAGGAGCCCTTTATCAGGGACCTTTTGCTGAGATAAACCAGGAGGATACCCAGGTGGAAATCCGGGAAACCCAAGACCAGCTGATTTATGAGACTGGTTCCTTAAAGGCAGTGATAGACAAAACACCAAATGCTTATAAAATGGCTTTTTATGAAGGGGAAACCCTCCTTACGGAATCCAGCTTCCGGAATCTGGCCCACATGTACAACCAGAAAACAGGAAAAGCCTATATGCTGGAGCAGCTTTCTCTTGACGTGGGAGAATATGTGTATGGCCTGGGCGAAAGGTTTACGCCTTTTGTGAAAAACGGACAGGTAGTGGATATGTGGAATGAGGACGGAGGAACGGCCAGCGAGATTGCCTATAAGAATATTCCCTTCTACATTACCAGCAAGGGCTATGGGGTTCTGGTAGACAATGAGGGGGATGTGTCCTATGAAATCGCCAGCGAGAAGGTGGAAAGACTTCAGTTTTCTGTGGAGGGAGAGCGGCTGGATTATTATGTGATTTCCGGAGGCTCCCCCATGGGAACTGTGGAGAAGTATACCTGCCTGACCGGAAAGCCGGCCCTGCCGCCTGCCTGGTCCTTTGGCCTGTGGCTTACGACCTCCTTTACCACCAGCTATGACGAAGGAACGACTTCCAGCTTTATTCAGGGCATGGCAGACCGGGATATTCCTCTTCATGTCTTCCATTTTGACTGCTACTGGATGGAAGCTTATGAGTGGTGTAATTTTACCTGGGACCCCAAGACCTTCCCGGACCCCAGGGCAATGCTCCAGCGGTATCATGACCGGGGCCTGAAAATCTGCGTCTGGATTAACCCTTATATAGGACAGAAATCACCTATGTTCCAGGAGGGAATGGAAAGAGGCTATTTGATAAAGAAAAAAGACGGAAGCGTATGGCAGACAGATTTATGGCAGCCGGGCATGGCTTTGGTGGACTTTACCAACCCCGACGCAGTGACCTGGTATCAGGAAAAGCTGAAATTGCTGCTGGATATGGGTGTGGACTGCTTTAAAACAGACTTTGGAGAGAGAGTTCCGGTAAAGGATGTTGTATATTACGATAATTCAGACCCGGTAAAAATGCATAATTATTATACTTATCTGTATAATCAGACGGTCTTTGAGCTTCTGGAAAGAGAAAGAGGAAAGGGAGAAGCAGTGCTTTTCGCCCGTTCTGCCACTGTGGGCGGACAGAAATTCCCGGCTCACTGGGGAGGAGACTGCTCCGCAACCTATGTTTCCATGGCAGAAACCCTCAGAGGCGGTCTGTCTCTGGCCCTGTCAGGCTTTGGCTTTTGGAGTCATGACATCAGCGGTTTTGAGAGTACGGCTACCCCGGATATTTATAAGAGATGGTGCCAGTTCGGACTTTTAAGCTCTCACAGCCGTCTTCATGGTTCCGGCTCCTACAGGGTGCCCTGGCTCTTTGATGAGGAGGCCTGCCAGATTTTGAAGGAGTTTGTAAACCTGAAATGCAGGCTTATGCCTTACCTTTACGGCCAGGCTGTGAAGGCCCATACAAAAGGAACCCCTATGCTCCGGCCTATGTTCCTGGATTTCTCTCAGGACAGAGCCTGCCATACTCTGGATTTGCAGTATATGATGGGAGATTCTCTTCTGGTGGCTCCAATTTTCCGGGCAGACGGACAGGTGGAATACTACCTGCCTAAGGGAACCTGGGTGAATCTGCTGACAAAGGAGAAAAAACAGGGAGGCGCATGGCAGAAAGAAGTGCATGACTATCATACTCTGCCTCTTATGCTGCGGCCAAACTGTGTGCTGCCTATGGGAAACAATCAGGAGCAGCCGGAATATGATTTTTCAGATGGCTTGACTCTGGTGGTATCCCAGTTTGAAGAGGGAGCGCAGTGCCAGGTGGATATACCGGACAGTAAGGGGAATTCCATGATGCAGGTTACAGCCAGAAGACAAGGAGAGAAGGTATTGCTTTCCGTAACTGGCGGAAAAGGCAATTACTCGGTAGAAAACCTGGGTGAACAGGAGATAGAAATTGTAGATTAGAAATTTTAGGAGCTGCCCCATAAAACGTATCAGTATTCTTTCTGATGTTTTATGGGGCAGCTTGGATTTTTATCACAAAACTTTAATTTGCCACAGATTCCTGATAGGCATTTTGGATTTCTCCGGCGGTAAGGGTACCGTCATATATCTGGACATCATCAAACCGGCCGTTACGCAGGTCTTCATCATTCCAGATAAATCCGCTTCCCACAGATACGTTTACTGCCTTTTGTATACTGGCTGCATTAGAATCATCAAAGCAGGAGGCGATGTTCTTTTTCTCTTCTCCCACCAATTGTCCGTTAAGATAAACTTTAATGCCGTCAGGGTTGACCGTATAGACAATGTGTTCCCACTGGTCTCTGACGCCGTTGCTGGTAAGCAGTTCACCCTGTACATCGCTGTATCCGTTGGCATTGATACGGGCAATCAGGTTGACGCCGATACGGGTCATAGGATAATTGGGAGCAGTGGCGCTGTTATCTGCTTCAAACAAAGCGCTGTGTTCCCAGGAGTCTGCGGAGACCTTGGCCCACATGCTGACGGAATAGCCTCGCTCTGTAACAGTAGAGAAAGTATCTTCCGGAAGTCTCAGGAAGTTTACCCCTTTGGCGCCTGCTTCATTGATAATCTCCAGAACATTTCCTCTCTCAGAATCTTCCACCAAAGAGGCGGTTCCCATTAAGGAAGCATTTCCGCTTTTTGCAGATGCTTCGGTGGGAGAAAGTGCCCCTTCAGAGGCCGGAGTTTCAAAATCAAAGCCGTAAATCAAAGAGGCTCTGGCCCTTACAGTGATATTGTACTCTTTGCTCACAGAAGCTGTGCCAAAGGATACGGTAGCCGTTAGGGTCACAACGGTTTCCTCCTGGGGAGGCTGTACATTGCCGTTTTCCTCCAATACAGAGGAATTGGAGGAAGACCAGGTTATCTCTGCCCCCATAACGGAAGTGGGCAGTGTGATGCTCTCTGCTGTTGCAGAGGGGATATAGGTATCAAGAGAAGCTGCGGCTGCGTTTACCCGGTTTTCGTCAGAGTCAGGCATCATACTTCCCCATACAGAAGTATTGTCATTTCCAAAGGCTGAGAAAGTCATCACAGACTGGGGAGAATCAGCCTCATTTGTCTGCTGGAAAAAGATGCCCTTGTAGACGATGTCTCCTATATTTAAGGTGAGATAATCATATCCTAAATCATTTCCCTGAGCGTCGGAAGCACCGGTTTTTGTCCAGGTTCCGGTGTAGTCTCCGGAAACCGTTCCGTCTTCGTTTAAATTTACAAACTGCGTAGTCAGCATGTTTCCGCTGGAATCCGTTCCGTGGTTGATAAATTCATAGGAACCAATTACCTGAGAATCCTCATAATGGGCAATTTCCTCGCCGGTGTATTCGTACACTGCAGTTACCGGCCACTGGTCCTCATTGAGGAATTGCTGATGGATACGCAGTTCGTGCTGTTCCGTCTGAGGGGAAATATTGAAACGCTGGTGATGTACCAGGTAATGAGCCCCATCGTCATCAATCAGAGCAGAGTTGTGACCGGCCGCTTTTTTGCCTAACTGGTCATAAAACTCATAATTTCCCATCAGCTTAATGCCATAAGAAGAATTTCCGGAACCGCTGTCCGCTGCATTGTTTCCTGCTGCGTCCAGATAAGGACCCATGACATTTTCTGAGCGGAAAAGCCGCATGTTATAGCCGCCGTCAGCGGTAAGTCCGCCGTAGGTTTCGTACAGATAATAATATCCGGTGGCCTCATCATAGAGAATATAAGGAGCTTCTCCGGACTGATGATTTCCTCCTGCAATATGGGTTCCGAAATACCGGTCCGTGTAATTTCCTGATACTTCATCTACAGAATCCACGCCAGGATAATAGACCTCTCCTGTAGCCGGATTTAATTCCAGAATAAATAATCCGCCGGACCAGGAGCCGTAGGTCATATACAGGTGTTCACCCTGTGCATCAAAAAATACCGTTGGGTCAATGGCGTTAGGTGCATAGTTATTGTCCCAGTCTCCGTTGTCAGTAAACCAGTTGTCACTGACTTCACTGATTCCGCCGTTTTCCGGGCCTAATTCTACCAGTTCCTTCAGGTTTAGATAATCGTTATCCCATTTCGTGTTTCTGGTACTGTTTCCGTCCGGATTTCCGTTGGTGGTAAAGCCGGAATAAATCAGGGTGTCTATGTAGTCATAGGGGCCGTCCATTTCTTTGGAAACCATGTAGCCGATACAGGAACGTCTCCAGGTGGAGGAGGTACACAGGTAAATCATGTAAGCGCCTTTGCTGCCGTCTTCCCACTCATATTGAGGATTATAGATAATGTCCGGAGCCCAGACCGCATAATTTCCGCCGCTGCAGTCACCGTCATCATATCCGGCCCATTGGAAAGGCTCCGCAAAAGTTTCCTGAAGGTTTCCGTAGAAGGGTGCTGCGGATGTATCTCCATAGTCTGTGCTTATCTGTTCCCAGTCCATTAAGTTTTCAGAACTGGCTGAGGCGATATGGGAGCCTAAGACGTAATAAGTGCCGTCCCCGGGGTCCTTGAAAATGGACGGGTCGTGTACAGAGACACGAGGCGTCTGGGGAGTAGCTGTCACCACTTCTGGTGGGGTGAGGGGGAGCAGGGACAGGGCAAGAGCTGCCGCTGTAATGCCGCCAAATACTTTCTGCGCTTTGATACTCTTTTTCATACAACTATCATGCCGATGAAACCAATGAAAGCTTTTTTTGCATGTCCTCCTTTATTATTTGCTTTCAAGGAAGTTCCGTGCCAGTGGATTCCCCTGCAGGACCGCAAAAGCGGCAATATCAGAACCCCAGCCTTGACTTCTGTTTTCATTATATAATTGAAGTTGTGCATATTCAATGATTATAAATCGAAATATTTCGACTATTTTCGACAATATAGCAAAAAGCAATAGCAAAAACCAGGAAGCTGAAAGAGGTTTGAACCAAAATTAAAGAAAAAAGAAGCCAAACCTGACAAGCAGGCGGCTTCTTTTCTCTTTTTTATTCCAGATTTAATTTTCTGGAAAGAATGTAACGACTTCCAAGGAAAAACAGGACAGAAAGAATGAAATACCATACCAAAGTGAATATCATGGCAGCATATCCATTTCCTCCTGAGCTGGAAACCACAACACCTTTTTCTGTAGTCACCATTGTGGAGATAGGGCTGAGACCCGGGACGCACAGAACAAGAATGGTGTTTAGAATGGACTGTACAATATTGATTCCGAAAAAGGTTACAATTGCTCCCAGTATTTTGTGGGTTTTAAACTGGCTTCCCAGACAAAGAGAGAACACTACAAGCATGGTAAAATAAAGGAAGCCTTGTATAAACAGTGTCAGTATGGAGAGTACTGTAATAGCAATGCCATGGGAATTTCCGGCGTAGGAAAACATATAGCCGAAATTTCGGAAAGCTTCCTGGATACCTGGCCAAGTCTCTTTATAGGTTATCAGGAGAAAAACAGATAAAATAAGGCAAATGGTGTCAATGGCCAGCCAGGTCCAGAAAATCAGTATCTTAGACCAGAGAAGCTTGGCAGGGCTTACCGGCAGGGTATGGGTCAGATAACCTTCATCGGAAAACATGCTTTTCTGTATCCGGGCAGTTAGATAAACAATGGTGGCAATAAAGATGCCTATGATAAAGAAAGCGTAGGCCAGCAGGTAAAGAAACCCTCCGATATTGATAATATTGTTGGTAAATAAGGAAGCTGAATGCCCATAATCCAGATTCATTGCGAAGGTTATAGCAATGCGTCCAATCAAAGTGTAAAGCAGCAGTACTCCATGAAGGATGAGCAGCAGCAGGGAGACAGATTTCCATTCATATTTATATAATTTCTTTAACATTTGAATACCTCCCGGAATAAAGTGTCAACGGATTTGCCCTGGTTGAACCGGATATTTTCTACACTGTCAACCATGCGGATACGCCCGTTCTGGATAAAAACCACGTCATCCAGAATATTTTCCACATCAGAAATCAGATGGGTGGATATAATAATAGTAGCATTTTCATCATAATTATTGATGATGGTAGACAGGATGTAATCTCTGGCTGCAGGGTCTACGCCGGCAATAGGCTCATCCAGGCAGTAAAGTTTTGCCCGGCGGCTCATGACCAGGATAAGCTGTACCTTTTCTTTAGTACCTTTGGACATGGTTTTCAGCCTGTCAGAGGGATTGATATTCAGCCTTTTCAGCATATCGTAGGCTCTGCTCCTGTCGAAATCCTGGTAGAAATCACAGAAGTAATCAATAATATCGCAGACCTTCATCCAGGAATTTAAGTAAGTGCGCTCCGGCAGATAGGACACGAAGCTTTTAGTCTCAACTCCGGGCTTTTGGCCGTCCACATAAATGCTTCCCTCTGTGGGGACCAGAAGTCCGTTGAGAAGTTTGATAAGAGTAGTCTTGCCGCTGCCGTTAGGCCCCAGAAGTCCTACTATCTTGCCCCGGCCCAGGGAAAAGTTGATTTGGTCCAGAGCTGTGCGGTTTCCATAACGCTTAGTAAGATTTTTACATTCTAAAATGGGATTCATGACTGCTCCTCCTTTTCCAATTGTTCAATGAGCTTTATGGTGGCCTGTTTGGTAAAGCCGATGTATTCCATTTTTTTCAGAAATTCTTTAATCTGCTCTGAGGCCAGGTCTGTTTTTGTTTTTTCAATCATAGTCATATCCTCCGTGATAAAGCGGCCGCTGGTCCGCTGGCTGTAGAGTAAACCTGTACGTTCCAGCTCAGAAAGGGATTTCTGCATGGTATTAGGATTCACCCCAGCCTCCTGAGCCAGCTCCCGTACAGAGGGAAGCTTTTCTCCGGGTTTATAAATACCAGAGATAATGTCCATGGTGATGCGTTCCATAATTTGAAAATAAATGGGACGCTCGGAATTTAGATTCCAAGGCATGGAAGATGCACCTCCTTTGTATTATTGTACTAATTGCTTAATACAATAATACGGCGTAAAAAATAATTTGTCAACAGAATTTTTACAAAAACAGCATTGCATTTCAAGAAATGTATGTTACAATATTGTTACACGAGGATTAAGGGTGATACTATGAATTTATATGAAGCAATTTTTCTCAGAAAATCTGTGCGCAGCTATGAGATGGAGCCGGTGAGCGGCGAAATTCTTCAGCAGCTCCGGGAGTTTTACGGGCAGATAGAGGGCTTGAACCCGGGCATCCACACAGAGATTTCTATTATAGATAATACAAAGGGAAAGAATAGAATGATGCATTTTCTGGGGGTAAAGGCGCCCTATTATCTGGCCTTTTACTCCGAGGAGAAGGATTTGGCCCAGATGAATGCAGGGTATATTATGGAACAGCTAAGCCTGTTTTTATGTACCAAGGGACTGGGCACCTGCTTTCTGGGGGTAGTGAAGCCAAAGATAGGAACACAGCGCAGAGGAAATCTGAAGTTCGTTATCATGATGGCTTTCGGAAAGAGTAAGGGCAGCTATACCAGAAAGGCAGCGGAAGCCAGAAGAATGGACTTAAAGGAGCTGTGTGTGTACAAGGAGGTCCCCAGACAGTGGATGAAGCAGCTTTTAGAGGCTGCACGACTGGCTCCCTCCAGTCTCAACAGCCAGCCCTGGCGGTTTGTAGTCTATGACAACCGCATCCATGTGTTTGCCAAGAAGCACAATATGAATCACCTGGGGAAATACGAAGAGCTGAATTTCGGTATCATGTTCTCCCATCTGATGGTGGTGGCGGAAGAACTTTGGCTGGACGTGGATTTGATTCGTCTGGAAGACATCAGCCATAAAAATTTCCCAAACAACCAGTATGTACTCAGCGCCATACTGCGGACATAACAAATACAATACTGACCGGAAGAGAATCTGACGGAAAGCAATGTAAGACGGTTACAGAGTATAAGTGGGCTCCTTTCGGGGAGCTCATTTTTTGTTCTCTAGGAAATTCCTTTGAATTTCCTAGAGAACAAAAAGCGCTTTGCGCAGCGATGCGCACTCGCATGAAAGGCAGATGTCAGCTAAAGCTGACCACGCTCGGCGCAGCAAAAGTGTGCTTCTTGGAAGAAAATGGAATTGTGAGGGTGTGCGAAGCACACTTTTGTTCTTCTATAGGAATTTCCTTTGAATTTCCTATAGAAGAACAAAAAGCCCTCCGGGCAGGAGCACACTGCGGCGGAGAGGAGTTATGTCGCTAAAGCGACCCGCCGCAGGTGGAGAATCCTGCAAAGCAGGATTCTTTTTCATATCAAGAGAGGAGGGGATTTATGGAGGAAGTACAGGAGAGAATTGCAGTCATTGGAATTATTTTAGAGGACAGAGGACAGGCGGAGACAGTGAACAATCTGCTGCACCGGTACAGCAAATATATTATAGGAAGAATGGGAATTCCCTACGAGAAAAAGCAGGTAAATATCATCAGTATTGTGCTGGATGCTCCGGGAGATATTATCAGCGCCTTAGCGGGGAAGCTGGGGAGACTGCCGGGAGTCAGTTCTAAAGCCCTGTATTCCAGGAGCAGCAGTAAAAAAACAGGGCCAGAGTAAAAGCCTGCAGGAGTGACCGAGAATGGATAAAATAGGAACAGCAAAAACAGAAACAGAAAAAACAGAAACAAATAATACAGCAATAGATAGGACAGTGATTCAGACAACTGCAGAGTGGGGAGAAGAAGAGTTCCAGACCTGTCTGGACAGACTGGAAAAGGGACTTTCCCTTGACCGGCAGCAATGGAGGATTCTGCTGGAGGGGAGAAATCCCCAAAGAGCCGCAGAAGCGGCCCGGAGGGCTTCAGCAGTCAGGGACAGGATTTATGGAAAAAGGGTTTTTATCCGTGGACTCATTGAATTTACTAATTATTGTAAAATGGACTGTTATTACTGCGGTATCCGCAGAAGCAATACCCAGGCTTCCAGGTACCGGCTGAACAAAGAGAAAATTCTGGCCTGCTGCCGGGCCGGATACGAGCTGGGGTTTCGGACTTTTGTGCTGCAGGGTGGAGAGGACCCTTATTTTACAGATGAGAGACTTGCGGAGATTGTCCGGGAAATTCGCAGAAGTTATCCGGATTGCGCTATCACTTTATCTGTGGGAGAGCGGAGCAGGGAAAGCTATGAGACTTTCCGAAAAGCGGGAGCAGACCGGTATCTGCTCCGCCACGAGACTGCTAATGAGGTCCATTTTGCCAGGCTTCATCCAGAGAACCAGAGGCTTTCCTCCCGTATGGCCTGTCTGGAAGAGCTGAAAAGCCTGGGCTACCAGACAGGAGCCGGATTTATGGTAGGCTCTCCCGGCCAGAGCCTGGACACTTTAATCGATGATTTGCAGTTTTTGGAAAAGCTGCAGCCGGAGATGGTAGGTATCGGCCCTTTTATTCCCCATCACCAGACCCCTTTTGCAGGAGAAAAGCAGGGAAGCCTGGAGCTGACCTTGTATCTGCTGAGTCTGGTACGGCTTTTGCTTCCCCGGGTGCTGCTGCCGGCTACCACAGCCCTGGGCACCATAGCGCCGGAGGGAAGAGAGCAGGGAATCCTGGCCGGAGCTAACGTGGTAATGCCTAATTTATCACCAGAGAACGTAAGGGAAAAATACCTGCTATATGACAATAAAATCTGTACGGGAAAGGAAGCCGCAGAATCTTTGGAGGAGCTGCGAAGCTCTCTTGCAGCCATTGGCTATGAGGCGGTTGTTGACCGTGGAGATATAGCGCCGGAATGATTCCGGGCAGAAAAAACCAAGACCAAGGGGGAAGGGAAAACTGACCCTGAGGCAGAAAGGAAAAAATCATGTATAATCCAAAATCAAAATGTGCAGACGAATTCATTAACCACCAGGAAATCCTGGACACCCTGGAGTATGCCCAGGCCAACAAGAACAACCGGGAGCTGATTGAGCAGATTCTGGAAAAAGCCAAATTAAGAAAGGGACTGAGCCACAGGGAAGCCGCAGTGCTTCTGGACTGTGAGCTGGAAGACAAGAATCAGGAGATTTATGCTCTGGCGGAACAGATAAAAAAGGATTTTTACGGCAGCCGTATCGTGCTGTTTGCCCCTCTTTATCTATCCAATTACTGCGTCAATGGCTGTGTTTACTGCCCCTATCATGCTAAAAACAAGCACATTCCCAGGAAAAAACTGACCCAGGAGGAAATCCGAAGGGAGGTCATTGCCCTTCAGGATATGGGCCATAAGCGCCTGGCCCTGGAAACAGGGGAAGACCCGGTAAACTGTCCCATTGACTATGTGCTGGAAAGCATCAAAACTATTTACAGCATTAAGCATAAGAACGGGGCCATCCGCAGGGTAAATGTAAATATTGCGGCTACCACAGTGGAAAATTACCGGAAGCTGAAAGAAGCGGGAATCGGTACCTATATTTTATTCCAGGAGACCTATCACAAAGAAAGCTATTTAAAGCTGCACCCAACAGGACCTAAACATGATTATAACTATCATACCGAAGCCATGGACCGGGCTATGGAGGGCGGTATCGACGACGTAGGCTGCGGAGTTCTTTTCGGACTGGAGCTGTACCGCTATGAGTTTGCAGGGCTTTTGATGCATGCGGAGCATTTGGAAGCCGTGTACGGGGTGGGGCCCCATACCATCAGCGTGCCGAGAATCAAACGGGCCGACGATATTGACCCGGATGTTTTTGACAATGGTATTGACGATGACACCTTTGCCAAGATAGTGGCCTGTATCCGTATTGCCGTGCCCTACACAGGTATGATTATATCTACCAGGGAAACCCAAAAGTGCAGGGAAAGAGTGCTTCACCTGGGAATTTCCCAGATTTCCGGAGGCTCCAGAACCAGTGTGGGCGGTTATGTGGAACCGGAACCGGAGGAGGAATCCTCCCAGCAGTTTGAGGTCAGTGACAACCGTTCCCTGGACCAGGTAGTGAACTGGCTTATGGGTATGGGATATGTGCCCAGCTTTTGTACAGCCTGTTACCGGGAGGGAAGGACGGGAGACCGTTTTATGGCTCTGTGTAAATCCGGTCAGATTCAGAACTGCTGTCTGCCAAATGCCCTGATGACGCTGAAGGAATATCTGATGGATTATGCCTCCCCGGATACCAGGGAAAAAGGCCTGGCTTTGATTCAGCAGCAGATTGGAGAAATTCCCAGAGAAAAAACAAGGGAAATCCTGGTGAAGCATTTGACGGAAATTGAAAAGGGAAACAGGGATTTCCGGTTCTGATAAGGAGGTCGCCATGGGAATGAATGAGACGCCTGCCTCTGAGCGGGTACATATCGGTTTTTTTGGCAAACGCAACGCCGGGAAATCCAGTGTGATAAATGCAGTGACAGGCCAGGATTTAGCAGTGGTTTCCCAGGTAAAGGGCACCACCACAGACCCGGTGTATAAATCTATGGAGCTACTGCCTCTGGGACCGGTGGTGATGATAGACACTCCGGGAATTGATGACCAGGGAGAACTGGGAGACCTGCGGGTGAAAAGAAGTTATCAGGTGTTGAATAAGACAGACGCAGCGGTTTTGGTATTGGACGGGACCCTTGGAATGAGTGCTGAGGACAGGGAACTTTTAAGAAGGATTGAGAAAAAAGAGATTCCCTGGATAGTGGTCCTGAATAAAAGAGACAGTCTGTCCAAGGACCAGGTCTGTCAGCAGGAAAACAGGCTTCCCCAGGGCTGGCAGGAGGGCCGGGAATATCTGTGGCTCAGCGCCAGGGATAGATTGGGCGTAGAAGCTTTGAAGGAGAGGCTGGCCCGGATAGCCAGAAAGGAAGAAAGTTCCCGCAGAATCATAGGGGATTTGCTGAATCCGGGAGACTTGGCTCTTTTAGTGGTACCTATTGATAAGGCAGCCCCCAAGGGAAGGCTGATACTTCCCCAGCAGCAGACTATACGGGATATTTTGGAGGCAGATGCCGGGGCTCTGGTGGTACGGGAAAATCTTCTGAAGGAAACTTTGGGCAGGCTGGGGGAAAAGCCAAGGCTGGTGATTACAGACAGTCAGGTTTTTGAAAAGGCTGACAAGGATACTCCGGCAGATATTCCTCTGACCTCCTTTTCTATTCTTTTTGCCCGGTATAAGGGGAATCTGGAAACACTGGTGAAAGGGGCAGAGGCCCTGGAAGGTCTGAAGGATGGAGATAAGGTGCTGATAAGCGAGGGATGCACCCATCACCGCCAGTGCGGGGACATCGGTACGGTGAAGCTGCCTGCCTGGATAAGAAAATACACGGGAAAGAAACTGGAATTTTATTTTACCTCGGGAGGGGAATTTCCCCAGTCACTGGAGGAATACAGCCTGGTGGTTCACTGCGGAGGCTGCATGCTCAATGAGAGGGAAATGAAATACAGACTTGGCTGTGGGGAAGACCAGCAGGTACCCATTACCAATTACGGACTTTTGATTGCCTATATGAAAGGGATTTTGGAGAGAAGCCTGGAATTTTTTAAAAAGAAAACGGACGGAGAATGTAGACAGAAATAGAAAGAAAAAGCTGATACAGCGGAAAGGAATCAGGAAATAATGGAAAAGAAATGGTGGAAAGAAAGTGTGGTTTATCAGATTTATCCCAGAAGCTTTAAAGACAGCAATGGGGACGGAATCGGAGATATTGGAGGAATCATTGAGAAGCTGGATTATCTAAAGGAATTAGGGGTTGACGTTATCTGGCTGTCTCCTGTGTACCAATCTCCTAATGATGACAATGGCTATGACATCAGCGATTACAAGGCCATTATGAAAGAGTTCGGAACCATGGAGGATTTTGATAAAATGCTTTCAGAGGCTCACAAAAGAGGGCTGAAGCTGGTGATGGATTTGGTAGTGAATCATACTTCAGACGAACATCCCTGGTTTGTGGAAAGCCGGAAATCCAAGGATAACCCATATAGAGACTATTATATCTGGCGCCCGGCCAAGGAGGGAAAAGAGCCAAATAACTGGGGCTCCTGTTTCTCAGGTTCTGCATGGAAATATGATGAGAGTACGGACGAATATTTCCTTCATCTGTTTTCTAAAAAGCAGCCGGATTTGAACTGGGACAATCCCAAGGTACGCCGGGAGGTTTTTGATATGATGAATTGGTGGCTGGACAAGGGAATCGACGGTTTCCGTATGGATGTTATCAGCCTGATTTCCAAGGACCCTGCCTTTCCGGACGGTGTACCTGGCTTAAACGGATACGCCAGCTTTAACGCTCCGGCCAACGGTCCCCATGTCCATGAGTATCTTCAGGAAATGCGCCGGGAGGTGCTGGACGGCAGAGACATCATTACCGTAGGGGAATGTTCCGGCGTTACTCTGGAGGAGGCCAAGAAATATGCTTCCAGCGACGGTAAAGAATTAAATATGGTTTTCCAGTTTGAACATATGGATGTGGACGCAGACGGTGACAACAAGTGGTCTGAGAAAAAAATGGACCTGCGGGATATGAAGCAGGTGCTGACAAAGTGGGAGAAAGGACTGGAAAATATTGCCTGGAACAGCCTTTTCTGGGAAAATCATGACCAGCCCCGCTCTGTATCCAGATACGGAAATGACGGAGTGTATTGGGAAAAGTCTGCCAAAATGCTGGCTACCTGTCTTCACATGATGCAGGGGACGCCTTACATTTATCAGGGACAAGAGCTGGGCATGACCAACGTGCCTTTCCAGAATATTGAAGATTTCCGGGATTTGGACAGCATTAACGCTTACCACGAGCTGACAGAGCAGGGTGTCTTTACCAAGGAAGAGATGCTGAAAAGATTGCGCTACAAGAGCCGTGACAATGCCAGAACACCTTTCCAGTGGAGTGATGAGGAAAACGCAGGCTTTACAGAGGGAAGCCCATGGATTATGGTAAATCCCAACTACAAGCAGATTAACGCTAAGGACCAGGTAGGCAGAGAAGATTCTGTGTTCTCCTATTATAAAAAACTGATTACGCTGAGAAAAGAGTATGAGATTGTGGTGTACGGCACCTATGATTTGCTGCTTCCTGAGGATAAGGAGCTGTATGTGTATACCAGAACCTGGAAGGAACAGCAGCTTTTGGTCATCTGCAATTTCAGCACTTCAACAAGACAGCTGGCTCTTCCGGAGGGCTGGGAGCCGGAAAAGACACGGATTCTCATTGGAAACTACCAGGACTGCAGGGTAGAGAAAAATCTGAATATCAGGCCTTATGAGGCTGTGGTATTGTATCGTGAATGATGCTAGGAAAGGAATAAGCATAATAAAGGAACATGAAAAAAACAATGTTAACAGGCTTAAAAGGCATGATAGTGGGTGGTACTATGCTGGTACCCGGCGTAAGCGGAGGTTCCATGGCTATGATTCTGGGAATTTATGACCAACTGATAATGGCAGTCAGCTCTTTTCGCCGGGCGCCGGGGAGAAATTTCCGTTTTCTGCTGATGTTTTCTTTAGGCGGAGGACTGGGAATGCTTCTATTTGCCAGACCGTTGCTGCAACTGATAGAGGCTTATCCTATGGAAATGCTGTATTTTTTCCTGGGAGCTGTGGCCGGGGGCGTACCTCTGATTTACAGCCAGGCCAGGACCCAGGCTTTTACCTGGCGGGTGCCGATATATGTGCTGCTGGGGATTGGTATGGTGGTTTTGATTTCCTTTATACCTGAAAATTTGTTTCAAGTAGGAGATACTATGGAACCGGGTACTTATGTGCTGGTGGTCAGTGCAGGACTTCTGGCCGCCGCTGCATTGATTCTCCCTGGAATCAGTATTTCTTATTTCTTGTTAATGCTGGGATTGTATGATATTACTATGCAGGCGATTTCCAGTCTTTATCTGCCCTTTCTTTTGTCTATGGGACTGGGTCTGATACTGGGTATCCTGCTCCTGACCAAGCTTCTGGAAGCGGCTATGAAGAAATATCCACAGCCCACCTACTTGATTATTCTGGGGTTTGTACTGGGCTCTTTAGGAGAAGTATTTCCGGGAATTCCTGCTTTGCCCCAGCTGCCATTATGCCTGCTTATGCTGGCAGCAGGATTTTTCATTATCCGTTTCCTGTCACAGGCAGAAACAAAGGAATAAGCATACAGACATATCCCTTTAGAAAAAATGAGAAATAAGCTGCCTTAGGCGGGGCATTTTGTGTATATGAAAATAAGTAATGCAACAGCCTTGGCGGCTTATTTCTGTCTTAAAATGTAGGAGGAAAAGAACATGGAAAATCAGGACACCAGGTGCAGGCTGAAAGAAAAAGGATGCGGCGGATGTACCATGCTGGAGCTGCCCTATGAGGCCCAGCTTCAGAAAAAACAAAAACAGATAAAAAAGCTTTTAGGAAAATACGGGAAACCAAAACCTATTTTAGGCATGGAGAACCCTTGGCATTACAGAAATAAAGTAATCTCAACTTTTACCTGGGGTCCCGGGAAAAAATTAGCCAGTGGTATTTATGCTCAGGGTACTCACCGGGTTATACCTGTAAAGGAGTGCCTTCTTCATCAGCCCCTTTTGGATGAAGCTGTCCGGGCTGTTCGTCAGGCTGCCAGCGAGTTTCATTATCCTCCTTACGACGAGGACAGGAGGACCGGACTTATCCGCCATGTACTGGTGCGGCACAGCCTTACGAAAAACCAGGTGCTGGCGGTTCTGGTGACGGCTTCCCCAATCCTTCCGGGAGCCAGAGCCTTTGCCAATCGTGTACAGCAGCTTTGTCCTCAAATCACTACGGTGATACAAAATATAAATCCCAGGTCTACCAGCGCAGTCTTAGGGTATCAGGAGAAAATACTTAAAGGAAAAGGGTATCTGGAGGATACCCTCTGCGGCATACGGTTTCGTCTTTCCGCTTCCAGCTTTTACCAGGTAAATCCGGTGCAGACGGAGATTCTTTACCGCAAAGCTATAGAAGCCGCAGACCTGGATAAAACCAAGACTGTTCTGGACGCATATTGCGGGGTGGGAACCATAGGGCTGACAGCTGCAAGACAGGCCAAGTCTGTTTTGGGGGTGGAGCTAAATAAAAGCGCTGTACGCTGCGCCGTGGAAAATGCCAGACTAAATGACATCCGGAATGCCAGATTTGTCTGTCAGGACGCTACAGCTTTTATCCAGAAAATGGCCGCAAGGGGAGAACGGGTAGACGTAGTATTTATGGACCCGCCACGGGCCGGAAGCACCCCGGAATTTTTACATGCTGTTTCCGACATGGGGCCGGAAAAACTGGTTTATATTTCCTGCAACCCCCAGACCCAGAGCCGGGATTTAGAACTGTTGGCAAAGGGGGGATGGCAGGTGAAGATGATTCAGGGAGTAGATATGTTTCCTCACACTGATGGGATAGAAAGTATCGTGTTGCTTTCCAAACTTCATTAAGCGAAAGGCTATTTGGATGTAAAGCTGATAAACCCAATGATTTACAAAACAAAAGATGGTCTGACGAAGATGGGGTTTGGTAATTATGGAAAAACAGGAACGTAAAATAGGAGGAAGAATATGCCATACGCAAAATTAAGTGATGTAAACATTTATTACGAAGAATTTGGCAAGGGTGAAACTGTACTGTTTCTCCACAGCCATTTTAGCCGGGCATTGCTGGCGTTTTCCGGGCAGATTTTGCCTTTTTCAGGTCAATATCGCTGTTTATATCCGGATTTTCGGGGACATGGCCGTACAACTTCTGAAAGTCTTCAGTGGGACAGCCGAAAAATAGCAGATGATATGGCACAGTTTTTAGAAGAATTGGATATTAAATGCGCTCATTTGGTAGGTTATAGTTGTGGAGCTTATGTGGGATGTTATATGGCATCTAAATATCCTGAGAAGGTCAAAAGCCTTGTGACAATTGGTGGCGCAGCTTATGCCAGACCAGAGGGCGCAGATGATTTTTTACCTGAGAATTTACTCCGTAATAATGACATAGACTTTATTGAGGATATGAAGCTTCGCCATTTAGATGCCCATAGAGGTGATTGGCAGACCTATCTCAGGATGACAGTGGAAGATTGGAAAAACCATCCCAGTTTGTCTGATAGTGAGTGGAGTAAGATACAGTGTCCCGCCTTTTTTATTAATGGTGAAAACGACCCCCTTGGTACTTGCAGGGAATTGCAGGAAAAAGTACCAAATGCAAGGATTTATGAAGTAAAAGGCTGTGGACACAGGCCACATTTTGTAGGTGAGCGAGCGGAAGAAATCAATGCAATGCTACTTGATTTCTTTCATGGTATTGATTCATAACCGGATTTGCAAATAAGGCAAGTGTGATTGGAGCCTGACACACTTGCCTTTTGTCATTTTTGTGCATTGCGTATGCAAAAACCATGTGTTATAATGAATACGCAATGCGTATTATTGGTTTATGGAGACAGTGAGATGGATAGTGGAAGTAGAATGCGAAAATTGCGGGAAAGTACAGGAATGAACCGCAAGGAGTTTTGTCAATTTTTTGAAATACCCTACCGGACGGTTACCGACTGGGAATTAGATAACCGTCATGCACCGGAATATGTATTTCGTCTGTTGGAATACTATATCCGGCATGAAAAACTTCGTAAAAAAACAGAGAAAAATGAATCATTCTAAAGTTTAAAGTTGCTGGAGGTGACATAAAAAAGGAGGGCCAGGGATTTCTCCCTGGCATGTATGAAAAAGAAAATCTATGTGAAAAGGTTGTTGGCCTTTGTTTGATTATTACTATACAGAAAAACTGTGAAGAAACTGTGTTGAAAAAGCAAAAGAATTATGAAGATAATTTAAAAAAATAGAAAACTGTAAAAACTTAACAGAACAAAGATAGCAGGAGGAAAAGTATATGACAGAGAAAGAATTGATGTTGTCAGAGCAGCTTTATATAGCGGCAGACCAAGAACTGGGAAGAGATAATGCTAAGGCCAGAAGGCTGACCAGACTGATTAACAATACCACAGAGGAACAGGGGGAATACAGACTGCAGCTGTTTAGGGAGCTTTTGGAGAAAACAGGGAAAAATTTCTGGATTGAGCCGCCTTTTCGCTGCGATTATGGCTGTCATATTAGTATAGGAGAGAACTTTTATGCCAACTATGACTGTATTATTGTGGATGTGTGCCAAGTGGAAATAGGGGATAATGTATTGTTTGGCCCCAGAGTGTGTGTCTACACTGCCTCCCATCCCATTGACGCTCAGGTGCGGAATACCCAGTTAGAGTACGGGAAAAAGGTCAAAATCGGAAACAATGTCTGGATTGGAGGAAACACAGTGGTAAATCCAGGAGTGAGTATCGGAGATAATGTAGTGATAGGCTCAGGCTCCGTAGTGACCAAGAATATTCCTTCCGGCGTGGTAGCGGCTGGTAATCCCTGCAGAGTTATTCGGGAGATTACAGAGGAAGACCATAAATTCTGGAAGCAGAAAGAGCAGGAATACAGAAAAAATAAAGAACAATAAGAAGGAGAATGGGTGAGAAAAAGATAGGGAAAGGGTGTAGTTGAAATGGAAGTGAAAATGAGAAAAGATTTAATGGACAGAACAGAGGAATTCAGGGCCAAATATCCGGTGGCAGGGGAAGTGATGGGACGTGTTCAGGAGCCTTCCATGCCTTTCTATGGCACTGGATTATTAGAGCGGGCAGTGGCAGCCCTTTTAGAGGGAGAGAACCTGCTGTTGTGCGGGGACAAGGCTACGGGGAAAAATGTACTGGCGGAAAATCTGGCCTGGATTTTCGGAAGGCCCTTGTATAATATTTCTTTTCATGTGAATACAGACAGCAACAGCCTTATAGGTACAGATACCTTTGTGGACAACCAGGTGACACTGAGAAAGGGACCGGTTTATCAGTGCGGCATATACGGAGGCTTTGGGGTTTTAGATGAAATCAATATGGCGAAAAATGAGGCAGTGTCCGTGCTGCATGCTGCTTTGGACTTTAGACGTGTTCTTGATGTTCCAGGCTACGAGAGGATAGAATTGCATCCGGCTGCAAGGTTTATCGCTACGATGAATTATGGCTATGCAGGGACAAAGGAGCTGAACGAAGCCCTGGTATCCCGGTTTATGGTTATCAATATGCCGCCCCTTACCATGGAACGTCTGGAGCAGATTCTAAGGAATGTGTTTCCTGCTATCCGCAGCCAGGCTCTGGACCAGTTTGCCGGACTGTTTCTGGATTTGCAGCTGAAGGCAAAGAACGGGGAAATTTCCACAAAGGCTGTGGACATGCGGGGACTTATGGGGGCCCTGCGACTCATAAGGGGAGGAATTTCCCCGGTGGAGGCCATTGACATGGGTATCACCAACAAATGCTTTGACCTTTTTGAGCGGGAGCTGATTGAGGATATGGTAATGACAAGAATACCGGAAAGCTGGAATGGCGGTGATGTGTTTGAGGACAAATGAGAGAATCTGGGAAAAGGAGAGCTCGGGGGATTTGCAGAACAGGATGGACAATCTGTTCTGGGCAGTGTGCGGAGATTATGACCAGAGTCTGGAGACGGAGGGCACCGGATTTTTAAAATCTAAATATATAGGGCTCTATGAGGCTGTTCGCCAGGGGGCCTTTGAGAAATATTTTGATAGGAAAAAATATAATCGTTTTTTCGCAAATAAAGTTTATGGCGGATGGGAGGCTTCTGTTCTGGGGGCGCTGGGAAGGCTGTGCATAGACAGCGCTGTGTGGAAAAAGGCGGCTTGGGAGCGAAAAGGAGTGGAAGACATCCGCAGAAGAGCTTTTGCGGATACCCTTTCCCTGGAAGCCGGACGGCTGACCCAGACAGACTGGGGAGCCATTGAGGCCTGCTATTTGCGATGGGCCCTTTACGGAGAGCAGGAAGCCGGAAAATATGGAGACCAGAGAATGCGCAGACTGGCCGGGAAAATACGTTGTCTGGAAGAGGCCAGGCAGACGGAGGAAGTATGCACCTGCCTGGCGGAAGTTTATCTTCTGGCCTATCCCAACAGTTTTGCCCAATTTTTTAAAGGTCTGGACATGGAAATAGACAGAACGGACAGGCCCATGCAGGAATACACAGATAAGGATTACGACCAGGAGCCTGGGGAGGAGGAAAGGGAGGAGAGGCCGGTTAATATTTTCAGCGGACATGTGGCTCCTCAGGACAACGGAAAGAAAGAGGAAGACAGGCCGGTCAGAATCCTTTTGGACGGGACTTCTACTGCCCGTATGAAAGAATATGTGGAGCTGAATTATGGAAAATCCTGTCTTACCCCCAAGGAGCAAAAATATTTTGACCGTCAGATATGCAGGGGAGTACACAAGGATTGTAAGATTCATATGACCCGTGGATTGCTGCAGGAGGACGACAGGGGCAGTGCTAAAAGGGATTTCGTTAAAAGGATACAGGAAGAAAACCTGAAGGTGTGGAAGAAAAATCAGCTGGTAACCAGGCAGAACATCCAAATGCTGGCCAATACCTTAAAGAGGGCTCTTCTGACCCGGACAGAGAAGGAAGTATGCAGCAGTGAATACGGAGAACTGGCGGTGTCCAAGCTGTGGAATCTGGGACGGACAGAAAATAAAAAGCTGTTTTGGAAAGAATTTATCCGGGATAACAGGGATTTTGCGGTGGAAATATTGATTGACGCCAGTGGTTCCCAGCAGGAAAGACAGAGCTTGGTAGCTCTTCAGGGATATATTCTCAGCGAGGCCCTGAGCATTGCGGGGATTCCCCATCAGGTTATGGGATTCTGTACCTTCGGGGCCTATACGATTCTGCATAAATACCGGGATTACCAAGAAGAAAGAGAGAAAAATCAGAGGATTTTTCAGTTTTACGGCTCTGCCAATAACCGGGATGGTCTGGCTATACGGGCAGCCGGTGACAGTCTTGACGGCCGTAAGGAAGAAAATAAGATATTGATTGTTTTAAGCGACGGAAGACCCAATGATATTATTGCAGGAAGCCAGAATCCTGTGTATGGAAAGAAGAAGGCAGAGGAGCCCCCGGAAAAGAAACCCTATTGTCTGGAATTCGGAGTGAAGGACACGGCGGGAGAAGTACGCAGGCTTCGGAACCGCAGAATCTCCGTGCTGGGAGTCTTTGCCGGGGAAGAAGAGGATTTACAGGCAGAGAAAAAAATCTTTGGCAAAGATTTTGCCTATATCCGGGATTTATCCAATTTTGCCAACGTGGTAGGAAGGTATCTGAAAAAACAGATAGAGGATTAGCTCTGCTTTCGGTAAAGAGTAGGGGAAATTCCCCGTTTGCTTCGAAATAACCGGGAGAAATACAGGGCATCCTCATAGCCTACAGAGCGGGCGATGACGGAAACCGGATAGTCTGTATGAGTCAGTAAATCACAGGCCTTTTTCATACGGTAGTTCAGGAGATAATTCTTCAGAGAAGTTCCTGTCACTGCTTTAAACAAACGGAACAGATAGGAGCGGTCTATGTTTAGCTTATCTGCTATATCGTTGACACCGATATTCTGTGCATAATCAGACTCTATATATTTTAACACTTCTTCCACATAAGCATTCTTTTTTTCCTCTCGAGAGATATGCTCTCTGGGAAATTTCTGGGCAAGCATAAAAAGATATTCGTAGAGAATGCTTGTCATCAGTAAATCCTTATTTTCAGGAAGCTGGTTGGCTTCGTACATTTTTTCGTGGCAGAGGCGGATGCGGTCGTCTCTGCCATAATGAAATACAGGAATGTCCATCAGAGAGGTACGATTTAAATACTCTGGTATTTTCACCCCCTGAAAGCCAATCCAGGTATAAGTCCAGGGATTTTTTTGGTCTGCCTCGTAATATACCAAGATTCCCGGACAGATAAGAAAGGCATCCCCCGCCTGTAAACGATAAATTCGTCCTCTGGTTTTAAATATTCCTTTACCGCTTATGACATAATGAATCAGATAACCGCTTCTAAGTGCCGGTCCGTAGCTGTGGCCAGGTACACAGGATTCGTATCCGCAGGTATATACTGTGGCGTCTATATTTTGGAAAAAGTCATTAGAAAAAATATAATCTTTCATAGGTCCCCCTTCTGATTTAATTTATTTAAATTTATTCAGTCACAAAACTTAATGATTATGCAACATTCATCCATGT
>NHCFR01400__coassemble_566_pt1 | contig 33016 bp, 22 predicted proteins | sample NHCFR01400__metabat2_high_PE_048 | metagenome-assembled genome bin NHCFR01400
TGTAAATAACTATTCTGCACTGGAAAAATATGTACCGGAAGGCTATGTGATGACAGTTGTTGGAGACTTCATGGCAGAAGAAGGCGGCAAGCTGGAAGTATCTGTAGAGAAGGCCAAAAAAGATGTAATCATGAACATTGTCTTCAAAGACGGTGATGAAGTAGTAGCAGGTGGAGATTACACAGTACCGGCAGGTGTAAATAACTATTCTGTATTAGAGCAGTATGTACCAGAAGGTTATCAGATGACAGTAACTGGAGATTTCTTAGCTGAAAAAGGCGGCAAACTGGAAGTAAGTATTGAGAAAATCCAGAAAGATGTAATCATGAACATTGTCTTCAAAGACGGTGATGAAGTGGTAGCCGGAGGAGATTACTGGGTAGCAGAAGGTGTGAACAAATACTCTGCTCTGCAGGAGTATGTACCGGAAGGTTATCAGATGACAATAACCGGAGACTTCTACGCAGAAGAAAACGGCAAATTAGTTGTCAGTGTAGAGAAAATCCAGAAAGACGTAATCATGAATATCGTCTTTAAGGATGGAAAAGAAGTAATCGGCGGAGGAGATTACTGGGTACCGGCAGGTGTGAATAACTACTCTGTATTAGAGCAGTATGTACCAGAAGGATACCAGATGACAGTAAGCGGTGACTTCTATGCAGAAGAAGGCGGCAAGCTGGAAGTAAACATCGAGAAAATCCAGAAAGACATCATCATGAACATTGTCTTCAAAGATGGTGAAGAAGTGATTGCCGGAGGAGATTACTGGGTACCTGAAGGAGTAAACAACTACTCTGTATTAGAGCAGTATGTACCGGTAGGATACGAGATGACCATCAGCGGAGATTTCCTGGCTGAGGAAGGTGCTCATTTAGAGGTTTCCGTTAAGAAAATCCAGAAAGAAACAGCTTTAACTGTTACTTTTGAGACTGTATATGGTGAATATGTAGGTGAAGTTTATTTACATACATCAGAGGGCAAGGACGGAGAGAATTGCACCTTTAACTTAGGAAAAGATTTCCAGCTTCCTGAGGGTTATCAGCTTGCTGAAGGTGTAGAGCAGATTGTAGATATTCAGATTCCATATGGTTCCGTAGGCGGACACACTATGATTGTAGAGCCCATTGTACAGAGCCAGAGTGAGACAAAGCTGACAGTTACTTTCGAAACTGTTTACGGCGAAGTAGTGGGAAGCACTGTATTAACAGCAGAAGTAAATCCAGAGGAAGGCGATACGCATATCTTTAGCCTGGGCACCGATTTCCAGCTTCCGGAGGGATACCAGCTGGCTGAGGGAGTAGACCAGGTAACCGATATTCAGATGCCTGCAGGTTCTGTTGGAGGACATACTATGTTAGTAGAGCTGATTCCTGATGAGCCAACAGACCCGGATGAACCAACAGACCCAGAACAGCCTGGAGATACTGACGAACCGACAAATCCGGAGCAGCCTGGAGATACTGACGAACCATCAAATCCGGAGCAGCCTGGAGATACCGATGAACCATCAAATCCGGGACAGGTTGTAGATAAGCCTCAGAACGATAAAACTGACGACAAGACAGAGACAGTTAAGACAGAGAAGAAGGACAAAGACAGCGATAAAGAAACCAAAAAATCACCTAAGACAGGCGATACAAGCAACGCTGCTGCTGCTGCGGCAGGAGTAATGGGAAGCTTACTGGTGCTTGGCGCTGCCATTATGAGAAGAGTTCGCAGATAACCTCTCTAATACAATGAAATAAGTAAGAACGGGGACCGTTGCATTAAATGTCTATAGGGATGATGTTTGGTGCAGCGGTCTCGGTATGTATGCCCTTGTTTATCATCAGGGGTTGTGATAGCAGAAAGGAAGCTGACTGAAAAGATGAAAAAATACTGGAAGCTTTTGGTTCTAGTGTGCATGGTATTGGCCTTCCCATGCGGCTGCAAGGATAAGGAGAAAAACAGCAACAACATAGAATATATTGTGGATGATTTACCCACAGCCGGTAAGACATACGGGGAGGAAGAGACAGAACAAATAGAGGCGGAGATTACCCGGTGGGCAGAGGATTATTTGCTGGTGGACAGTGATTCAAATGATGAGGATAAGAAGATTATAAAAAAGGCTTTAGAGGCCAGTATTGTATCTGATGAGGAAAGAGAGAAGGTGATGAAGGACTGGAAAAAGTTCTATGAAGATGCGGATGTAAAGGTTGGACTGGTAGAGACAGAGATAAAAAGCGCTTATAAGGTAGAGTACAAAGGTGAGAACTATGGACGAGTGGAGTGTAATGTGAAAATTTATGGTACCAGAAACAGAGACAGATTTCGCAGAAATTACACGTTAAAGCTTGTCTTAAACTATGGGGAACCTACAGGTGTAAAAGAAATTGAAAATATTAGCTGGTAAATGAAAATTGCAGGAAAATCCTTCTGATGCGTTGTTATAACAACGGAAAATCTTCTGGATGTAGATATAATAATGGAAACAGATGAAAAAATAAACAGGAGGATTTTCTATGGAAAACAAAATGTTTTGCTATCAATGTCAGGAGACTGCAGGCTGTAAAGGCTGTACCCAGGCAGGAGTGTGCGGAAAGAATGCTCATACTGCCGGATTGCAGGATTTACTGATTTATGTTACCAAAGGACTGGCTGATATTTTGACAGCACTGGACAAGGAGGGAGTCCCTTCCAAAGAGGAGTGGAACTATCTGGTGTCAGACAACCTTTTTACTACCATTACAAATGTGAATTTTGATGATGAAAAGATTTTGGAAAAAGTAAAGACAACGCAGAAGCTGAAAGCAGAGCTGTCCGGAAAACTGAAAGCCAGGGAAGGCTTGTCAGAGGCTGCACTCTGGATGGAAGAGAAGGACAAAGCGCTGGAAGCAATGGCGGCCAAAGTGGGAATCCTTTCCACTAAGGATGAAGATATTCGCAGCTTGAGAGAGCTTATTACCTATGGATTAAAAGGTATGGCAGCTTATCTGAAACATGCCAATGCTCTGGGAGAAGAAAGCCGGGAGATTGACAGATTCCTTAACCAGGCTTTAGCTAAGACTCTGGATGATTCTCTTGGAATTCAGGAACTGCTAGGCCTTGCCATGGAAACCGGAAAATACGGAGTAGAGGTTATGGCTCTTTTGGACAAGGCTAACACCTCCCATTACGGTAACCCGGAAATTACAAAAGTAAATATCGGAGTGAAGAAGAACCCGGGTATTCTGATTTCCGGTCATGATTTGAGGGATTTGGAAATGCTGCTGGAGCAGACAAAGGGAACCGGTGTGGATGTATATACGCATTCAGAGATGCTGCCAGCCCATTATTATCCGTTCTTTAAAAAATATGATAACTTTGTGGGAAATTACGGAAATGCATGGTGGAAACAGAAAGAAGAATTTGAAGCCTTCCACGGTCCTATTCTTCTTACCACCAACTGTCTGGTCCCGCCGAAGGACAGCTATAAAGACAGGATTTATACCACAGGCGCTGCAGGTTTTCCGGGCTGTACTCATATTCCGGGGGAACTGGGAGAAGAGAAAGATTTTTCAGAAATCATTGCTCATGCCAAGAGATGTGAAGCTCCGGCTCAATTAGAAGAGGGAGAAATTGTGGGAGGCTTTGCTCATCAGCAGGTACTTGCTTTGGCGGACAAGGTTGTGGAAGCGGTAAAAAGCGGTGCTATCCGAAAATTTGTAGTTATGGCGGGATGCGACGGAAGGAGCAGGTCCAGAGATTATTATGCAGATTTCGCCAGAGCTCTGCCGCAGGATACGGTAATCCTTACAGCAGGCTGTGCGAAATATAAATACAATAAGCTGGATTTAGGGGACATCGGAGGGATACCCAGAGTCTTAGACGCAGGACAGTGTAATGACTCTTATTCCCTTGCGGTGATTGCCCTAAAGCTAAAAGAAGTGTTCGGTCTGGAGGACATCAATGAACTTCCTATTGTATATAATATTTCCTGGTACGAACAAAAGGCGGTAATCGTACTTCTGGCCCTTCTGCATCTGGGCGTAAAAAATATACGCCTGGGTCCCACTCTTCCGGCATTCCTCTCTCCTAATGTGGCCAAGGTTCTCACAGAGAACTTCGGTATAGGAGGAATCACAAAGGTAAAGGAAGATTTAGCTTATCTTGTGGGGTGATTTTCCGGATTACCCTGGCAGGATTTCCTGCGGCTATAACGCCGCAGGGAATATCCTTTACCACCACCGCTCCGGCACCTATGATAGAACCTGCGCCAATGGTAACGCCTCCGGTAATGGTGACGCCGCCGCAGAGCCACACATTATCCTGGATTACCACAGGCAAAGCGTGTTCGTAACCAGCGGCCCGTTCCTCCGGGTCAAAGGCATGCTCCGGTGTATAGATTCCCACATTAGGGCCTATCCATACGTTATTTCCGATGGTGACTTTGGCGCAGTCTAAAATACAGCAGTTTGTGTTGGTGTAGAAATTATCACCTACCGTGATATTATAGCCATAGTCACAATTAAAAGGAGACTCAATCCAGCAGTTCTTGTCTACTTTTCCAAAGAGCCGGCGGATAATCTGTTCTCTCTTGTCACGAAGAGAAGGCCGCAGTCCGTTGAATTCAAAAAGCATATCCTTAGCCCATTCTCGTTCCTCAGTCAATTTCTCATCTAAACTTGTATAGTATTCACCATTTGACATTTTTTCTTTATTTGTCATAAAAATCTCCTTTGGTCAGTCTTGTAATGCTTACACAAATATGATAATAATATCAATAAAATAATTTGTATATAAATATAATCTTTATTATTCTTAAAATAATCTCAAAATCATAACTCAACAGTTTTTATACAGAATGGAAATAGCATATGCCGGCTTTAGGATACAGAGAGAAGCTGGTATAAGAATAAAACGGAAGAGGAAGCAGGAGGTACGGTATGGGACAGGTGAAAGTAGATGAATATTTAAAAGAACAGATTGAATACAGGGAAGCCTCTTTTCCCTTTGGTATCTGGTTGGATGATTTTCAACATTTGTTGTCGCACACCCTGGACTGCCATTGGCATGATTCCATGGAGTTTGGTGTAGTTTTGGAGGGAGAAGTGGAATATTATGTAAATCAAACCCATATCCCCCTGAAGAAGGGAGACATTATATTTCTGAATGGGAACACCCTTCACATGGCCAGGCAGACAGGAAGCCAGGCGAAAATGGCTGCGTTTAATTTTCATCAGTCCTTGTTTTCACAGGAGATTATCTATCAAAAATATTTTAAGCCTTTCCAGGAAATGCAGGTTCAGGGATTTCGGATAGACAGAGGGACACCTTTGGGAGAGCGCATCGGCCGCAGATTAGAAGAATTGTATTATCTGGAAGAGAAAGAGGGATATGAGCTGCATGTATTGTCATTTTTAGGGGAATTGTGGCTGGATACGCTGGCATACCTAAAGGAGCAGGAACACAAGGTAATAACAGGCAGCAGGATAAACAGAGTCCAGGAAGAAACAGTAAAGAGAATGCTCTCTTACATACATGAAAGTTACGGAGAAAACATAACCATAGAGGCCCTGGCTGAATATGGACATGTAAGCCGCAGTGAGTGCTTCCGCTGCTTTAAGCGGTTTACCGGGAAAACCCCTATGGAATATGTGAACGAATACAGGCTGATACAGGGAGCCGCTATGCTTAGAAGGACCAACCTTACCATTGCACAGATAAGCAATGCCAGTGGTTTTTCAACCTCCAGCTATTTTGGAAAAGTGTTTCGGGAAAAATACGGCATGACGCCGTTGAAATATAGAGGGTAGCAGATAGCTTCATTCAAAAATGGAATGAATATAATAAAAATTATTCAGTTGCAGAATGTGATTCTGTGAAATAAAATGAGGATAAGACATCAGAAGAGCCCGGGAAAAGCTTTGAAATGCTTTTCCCGGGCTTTTGCCCGTCCTATGTCTGTGCCGCCATACAAGCAAGCTTGTGTCAGCACAGACACAGTCCGGGACTTTTATAGAAAAAGAAAAATGTGATATATGTAATCGGAAGGCTACGAGCCAGCCTCCTGCGATTACCTGATGGCCATGGGGTACTGACTGTCAAAACAGGCTTTGCAGAGAGGAAGATTTCCTACCATGGACTGTAAATCCTCAATCCGCATGTATCCCAGGGAGTCTGCCCCTATCATGGCCCGGATTTCCTCCATGGAATGGGAGGAAGCAATGAGCTGCTTATTGGAAGGAATATCCGTGCCAAAGTAACAGGGGTAGAGAAAGGGAGGTGAGCTGACTCGCACATGGACGCTTAAAGCCCCAGCCCCTTTCAGCATATGAATCAAATTAGCTATGGTAGTGCCCCGGACAATGGAATCATCTACCAGGACAATGCGCTTGCCCCGGACCACGGATTCCAGTACATTCAGCTTTAATCTTACGCTGTCCTCCCGTTCTTTTTGGGTAGGCTTAATAAAGGTGCGTCCTACATAGCTGTTTTTATAGAAAGCAAGACCGAAAGGAATCCCGGAAGCCTCCGCATAGCCTTTGGCTGCCGGAATCCCGGAGTCTGGCACCCCGCAGACCAAATCTGCTTCCACCGGATAAGACTGGGCCAGAGCCGCTCCTGCCCGGATACGGGCGTCATAAATATTGATACCATCCATGGTGCTGTCCAGTCTTGCAAAATAAATATATTCAAAAATACAATGGGCCTGTTTCTTCTGACATAGGGTACGGTCAGAATATACGCCCTTCTCTGTAATGGTGATGATTTCCCCCGGCTCTATGTCTCGGATAAACTCTGCTCCAATGGTGTTGAGAGCGCAGCTTTCTGAGGAAAGGATATAAGCGTTCTCTCTTTTTCCCAGACAGAGAGGTTTAAGGCCCAGAGGGTCCCGGACGCCAATAAGCTTTCGGGGACTGGCGATAACCAGACCATAGGCACCTCTTATCATACCGGCGGTTTTCAGAATAGCTTCCTCCACAGTTTTTGAAGTCAGTCTTTCCTTTGCGATGCAGTAGGCAATCACCTCAGAATCTGTGGTAGTGTGAAAGAGAGCGCCTCCCTCTTCCAGCTTTGTCCGCAGCGCCTGGGCGTTTACCAGGTTACCGTTGTGGGCCAGGGCCAGAGTACCCTTCACATAATTCATCACCAGGGGCTGGGCGTTAGCCAGGGTAGTAGCCCCTGTGGTGGAATAACGGACATGGCCGATTCCCAGATTACCTTTTAACCGGCGCAGGTCTTCCTCCTTGAATACTTCACCCACTAATCCCATCCCTTTGTGAGATTCAATATTCCCCTTAGGGCCCCGGGTATCGCTTACAGCTATGCCGCAGGACTCCTGCCCCCTGTGCTGCAGGGAGCTGAGTCCGTAATAGATGGAAGGAGCTGCGTCCTTTCCCTGGAAATCATAGAGACCAAAGACGCCGCAGGCCTCCTTGATGGATTCTTGTGCATCAAATTCCATGACAGACTCCTTTATACGGAGAAGAGGAGTGCGTCATAGGTAGGATAAGGCAGCTCCTCCTCCGGAATTTTTGTCTCTGCTTCGTCTGCAGCCTGACGCAGTTTGTCCATGGTGGACAGGAGGGTTTTATGACAGTAATCCGCTGCCTCCTGCATGTTGTCCATAGCTCCTGCTTCCTGGATTTCCTGTTCCAGGTCACCAAGGCCTTTGGAAATTTCCTCATAGGTTTGTCCCAGAGATGTCACCAGAGCCTCAGCAGAATCCGTAGAAAGAGAAGGGGCAAAGGCCTTCATAGCCATGGCCTGGTCTGCCACAGAAGCCCCGTAGCTGCCTACTGCGGGAAGGAAGTCCTTAGACAGCATTTCCTTCATGGTTTTGGCCTCAATTTGAATGGTCTTTACATAGTTCTCCAGGAGAATTTCATACCTGGAGTAAATTTCTTCTTTGGTGAAAATATGGTGCTTTTCAAATAATTCAATATTTTTCGGGTCAATAAAGCGGGGCAGGCAATCTGGTGTGGAAACCAGGTTGTAAAGGCCTCTTTTTTCTGCTTCTTCCACCCATTCCTGGGTATAGCCGTTGCCGTTGAAAATAACCTTTTTATGTTTGCGGATAGCCCGCTTAATCAGTTCGTGAACGCCATGTTCCATATCCTGGGCCGGAATGTCCTTTAATTCTTCATAGAACTGGGCCAGAGCCTCCGCAACAGCGGTATTTAAGATGATATTGGGCGTTGCCACAGAAGCGGAGGAGCCCAGCATACGGAACTCAAATTTATTGCCTGTAAAGGCAAAAGGTGATGTACGGTTTCTGTCTGTATTGTCTTTTACAAAATGAGGAAGCACATGGGCTCCTGTCTCCAGGCGCACACTTTCCTGCTTGCCAAAATAAGTATCTTCTTCAATAGATTTCAGCACTGCAGTCAATTCATCGCCAAGGAAAATAGAAACAATAGCCGGAGGCGCTTCATTTCCGCCCAGTCTGTGGTCGTTTCCTGCGCTGGAAGCAGAAACACGCATTAAATCTGCATATTCGTCTACCGCCTTAATGACTGCCATAAGAAATACCAGGAACTGGATATTCTGGGCAGGCGTTTTTCCCGGGTCCAGAAGGTTTTCCCCTGTGTTTGTGGAGATGGACCAGTTGTTGTGCTTGCCGCTTCCGTTTATGCCTTCAAAAGGTTTTTCGTGGAGCAGGCAGGTCAGTCCGTGTTTGTCAGCCACCTTTTTCATGACTTCCATGGTAAGCTGGTTATGGTCTACAGCTACGTTGGCAGTGGAGAAAATAGGAGCCAGTTCATGCTGAGCGGGTGCTACCTCGTTGTGCTTGGTTTTGGCCGGAATTCCCAGCTTCCACAGCTCTTCGTCCAAATCGTGCATATAGGCGGCTACTCTGGGCTTTAAGGCGCCGAAATAATGGTCTTCCATCTCCTGTCCTCTGGGAGCCTGGGCTCCTAACAGGGTTCTGCCGCAGAATACCAAATCACGGCGCTGCTTATACAATTCCTTGTCTATCAGAAAATATTCCTGCTCCGGTCCGATGGTGGTGGAGATATGGGTAACCTCCTTGTTTCCCAGCACATGAAGAACCTTTACGGCTTCTTTGCTGAGAGCTTCCATGGAACGAAGAAGCGGTGTCTTTTTGTCCAGGGCTTCTCCGCCGTAGGAGCAAAAAGCAGTGGGGATGTACAAGGTTTTATCCTTGATAAAAGCAGGAGAAGTAGGGTCCCAGGCTGTGTAGCCCCTGGCTTCAAAGGTAGCTCTCAGGCCACCGGAGGGGAAGCTGGAAGCATCGGGTTCTCCCTTTACCAGTTCCTTGCCGGAAAAATCCATGATGACCTCTCCGCTTGCAGTGGGAGAAATAAAGCTGTCGTGCTTTTCCGCTGTAAATCCGGTCATTGGCTGGAACCAATGGGTGAAATGAGTGGCTCCGTTTTCCACAGCCCATTCCTTCATAGCCACAGCCACAGAGTTGGCCACTTCCAGCTCCAGGTGGGTTCCGTTTTCAATGGTCTTTTTCAAGGCCTTATAAACATCCTTGGGCAGCTTGTTTCTCATCACCTTGTCGTTAAACACCAGGCTTCCGTATAATGCAGGAATATCTTTTTTCATATCATTACTCCTTTCCCTTACCGGCTTGAAACAGGTTCCGCCGGCAGTTTGGCAAATATAATCGCCGAGATATTATGATTCGTAAAATGAAAAAAGCGCCTTGGATACCTATCCAAAGCGCCTTTGCTTTACGTTCTGTAGTATATACTCTCAAAAAACAAATTGTCAATCCCTTTTTGAAAAAAATCGTATGAACCACCCAAATCCGGTGAAAATACATATATACCAGGGCCTGAAGTTTGCACTGTTTCCCGGCGGCGCCGAGCGCAGGGGGGGAAACAGTGCGAATTTAAGGCCCGCCAGCCAAGAGAACGAAGGCCGAGCAGGCCGGAGTTCTCTTGGCTGGTGGATTACGGGAGCATGTAATGCGGAGTAATCCAAGGATATATGAGAACAAGTACCAGGGCCTGAAGTTTGCACTGTTTCCCGGCGGCGCCAGGCGCAGAGGGGAAACAGTGGGAATTTAAGGCCCGCCAGCAAAGAGAACGAAGGCCGAGCAGGCCGGAGTTCTCCAAGACCGAAACCAATAGAAAGGAATGTAGATTATGGAAGATATGAAAATTTGTCTGAAAAAGCCGGATGATGTGAAGGAATTTGTCCGTGCGGCCAGAAGATGTGAGTTTGACGTGGATTTGGCCTACAACAGTGCAGTGGTGGATGGCAAGTCCATTTTAGGAGTCTTTGCCCTGGGCCTTGAGAAGCCCCTTGTGGTCAGCTGTCACGGAGAAAACAGGGAATTTCAGCAGAGCATCCAGAAATTCGTTCTTTGAAAAAATTAAAATCAGGGATTTACAAAACCGGAGAAATCGTTTATAGTAGACAGCAGTTAAAAAAACAAAGCAAGAACAAAACGATGACAAAGGCGTCAGAATTTCTGTAATGGAGATTCTGGCGCCTTTTTTGGAGGAAAATGTGATGGTGAAATATGTATTTGTAACAGGAGGCGTGGTTTCCGGACTGGGGAAGGGCATCACGGCAGCCTCCCTGGGAAGGCTGTTAAAAGCCAGGGGCTACCAAGTGACCATGCAGAAATTTGACCCCTATATTAACATTGACCCCGGAACCATGAACCCCATCCAGCATGGAGAGGTTTTCGTCACCGACGACGGCACAGAAACCGATTTGGATTTAGGACATTATGAAAGATTTATTGATGAAAGCCTGGACAAGAATTCTAATGTAACCACGGGAAAAATTTACTGGAGTGTGCTGCAGAAAGAACGCTGTGGAGATTATGGAGGGGGCACGGTACAGGTGATTCCCCATATTACCAATGAAATCAAAAGCCGTTTTTATAAGGCGAAAACCCCACAGGAGGAGCGCATAGCCATTATAGAAGTAGGAGGGACGGCAGGAGACATTGAAAGCCAGCCCTTTCTGGAGGCTATCCGCCAGTTTCAGCATGAGGTGGGAAAGGAAAATGCAGTGCTTATCCATGTGACCTTGGTTCCCTATTTGAAGGCTTCCGGGGAGCTGAAGACAAAACCCACCCAGGCCAGCGTCAAGGAGCTGCAGGGTATGGGCTTGTGGCCGGACGTGCTGGTATGCCGTTCTGAGCATCCTCTGTCACGGGAGCTGAAGGAGAAAATAGCCCTGTTCTGCAACGTGCCTGCAGACCATGTACTGCAAAACCTGGATGTGGAATACCTTTATGAAGCTCCTTTAGCCATGGAAAAGGAAAATCTGGCCCAGGTAGTATGCCAGAGTCTTCACCTTCCCTGTCCCGAGCCGGAATTAGAAGAGTGGAAGGATATGGTGGAACGGCTTAAACACCCTCAGGCTGAGACGGAAATCGCTATCGTAGGTAAATATATCCAGCTTCACGACGCTTATCTCAGTGTAGTGGAAGCATTAAAGCATGGGGGAATTGCCAGCCGTGTAAACGTAAATTTGCGCTGGGTAGATTCAGAAGAGATAGAGCAGCAGGGATGTGAGAAGCTTCTGGCAGGGGTGGACGGGATTTTGATTCCCGGAGGCTTTGGCAACAGAGGCACAGAAGGGAAAATCCAGGCTGTAGAATACGCCAGGGTAAAGAAAATTCCCTTCCTGGGTATCTGCCTGGGCATGCAGATGGCCATTGTGGAGTTTGCCCGGAATGTGGCAGGCTTTCCCAAGGCTAACAGTTCAGAATTAGACCCGGATACCCCGGACCCGGTTATCTACCTGATGCCGGAGCAGAACGGTGTGGAAAATCTGGGCGGAACCCTGCGGCTGGGGGCCTACCCTTGCATTTTGAAAAAAGGGACAAAGGCTTTTGAGCTGTATGGCAGGGAAGAGATACAGGAGCGGCACAGACACCGCTATGAGGTAAATAATCACTACCGGGAAGCCCTGGAAGGGCAGGGCATGGTCCTTTCCGGACTTTCCCCGGATAAGAGAATCGTAGAGATGATAGAGTTAAGGGAGCATCCCTTCTTCCTGGGAACCCAGGGTCATCCGGAGCTGAAATCCCGGCCTAACCGGGCTCACCCCCTGTTCCGGGGATTTGTGAAGGCAGCGGAGGCCTACGGCAGGGAAAAAGAAAACAGATAGGGAGGAAAAGAGTATGAGAGAACAACAGCAGGGACTGTATAGTCCAGCCTTTGAACATGATAACTGCGGTATCGGAGCAGTAGTAAACAAAAACGGAATCAAGAGTCACCTGACCGTGGAGCGGGCTCTCCATATTGTGGAAAACCTGGAGCACAGAGCCGGGAAAGACGCAGAGGGAAAGACCGGAGACGGTGTGGGAATCCTTCTCCAGATTTCTCACAAATTCTTTTCCAAGGTCTGTAAAGAAGCAGGAATTCCTCTGGGGGGAGAACGGGAATACGGTATTGCCCAGCTTTTCTTTCCAAGAGAGGAGCTGCAAAGGAATCAGGCGAAAAAGATGTTTGAAATCATTGTGGAAAAAGAAGGGCTGGAGCTTTTAGGCTACCGTGAAGTGCCTGTATACCAGGAGGTACTGGGCCACAAGGCAAAGGAATGTATGCCCCACATTGTCCAGGCTTTTATCAAAAAGCCGGAGCAGGTGGAGAAGGGCCTGGATTTTGACCGGAAACTTTACATTGCCAGGAGAGTGTTTGAGCAGAGCAATGACAATACCTATGTGGTATCCATGTCCAGCCGGACCATTGTATATAAAGGTATGTTTTTAGTAGGGCAGCTCCGTACATTTTTCGCAGATTTGCAGGACAAGGACTATGAGTCAGCCATTGCCATGGTACATTCCAGATTCAGTACCAACACAAATCCAAGCTGGGAGCGGGCACATCCTAACCGGCTCATCGTACACAACGGAGAGATTAACACCATTCGGGGAAATGCGGATAAAATGCAGGCCAGAGAAGAAAACATGGCTTCTCCTCATTTCAAGGGACAGCTTCACAAGATTTTGCCTGTAGTTAACCGGGCAGGTTCGGATTCTGCTATGCTGGACAATACTTTGGAATTTCTGGTAATGAGCGGTATGGATTTGCCTCTTGCTGTGATGATTACCATTCCCGAGCCATGGGCCAACAATCAGACTTTATCCCAGGAAATCAGAGATTTCTACCAGTATTATGCCACGATGATGGAGCCATGGGACGGTCCGGCATCCATAGTATTCTCCGATGGAGATGTGATGGGCGCTGTACTGGACAGAAACGGCCTTCGCCCTTCCCGTTACTATGTGCTGAAAAACGGAGACGTGATACTGGCTTCAGAGGTGGGTGTGCTGGAAGTACCGGAAGAAGAAATCCTTTTGAAAGAAAGACTGCACCCGGGAAAAATGCTGCTGGTAGACACTGTAAAAGGGAAAATCATAGACGACAAGGAACTGAAGGAATCCTACGCCAAGGCTCAGCCTTATGGAGAATGGCTGGACAGCAATCTGGTGGAATTAAAGAATCTAAAGATACCCAACATGCGGGTAGAAGAGTATACCCCTAAGCAGAGAAAGCAGCTGCAGAAAGCCTTTGGCTACACCTATGAGGAGTATAGAAAATCCATTTATGACATGGCCTTAAAGGGAGCCGAAGGTATTGGCGCCATGGGTGTGGATACGCCTCTGGCCGTACTTTCTAAGAAAAACAGACCATTGTTTGACTATTTTAAGCAGCTGTTTGCCCAGGTTACAAACCCGCCCATTGACGCTATCAGGGAAGAGATTGTCACCAGCACCACCATTTATGTAGGTAAGGACGGCAACCTGCTGGAAGAGGAGCCGGGAAACTGCCAGGTGCTGAAAATCAACAATCCTATACTGACTAATACGGATTTATTGAAAATTAAAAACATGAAAAAAGAGGGCTTTCAGGTAGCTGTAGTGCCTATCACCTATTACAAGAGTACCAAGCTGGAACGTGCCATTGACCGTCTCTTTGTGGAAGTGGACAAGGCCTATAAAGACGGAGCAAATATCATTATTCTTTCGGACAGAGGTGTGGACGAAAATCACGTGCCCATTCCGTCCCTGCTGGCTGTTTCCGCAGTACATCAGCACCTGGTAGACACCAAAAAGCAGACCTCCCTTTCTCTGATTCTGGAGTCGGGGGAACCCAGAGAAGTGCATCATTTTGCCACACTTCTGGGCTACGGAGCCTGCGGGGTAAATCCCTATCTGGCCCTGGAAACTATACAGGAATTGATTGACGAAAAGCTGCTGGACAAAGATTATTATGCGGCAGTGGAGGACTATAATCACGCAGTTATCCACGGCATTGTAAAGATTGCTTCCAAGATGGGTATCTCTACCATCCAGTCTTACCAGGGAGCCAAGATTTTTGAGGCTATCGGTATCTCCAAAGAGGTTATTGATAAATATTTTGCAGGTACGGTAAGCCGAATCGGAGGCATTACGCTGGAAGATATTGCAAAGAATGTAGACCAGCTCCATTCCCAGGCCTTTGACCCTCTGGGAAGGTCTGTAGAGCTTACCCTGGACAGTATGGGAAAACATAAAATGAGAAGCGGCGGAGAGGAACACAGATACAACCCCGCTACTATACACATGCTGCAGAAATCCACCAGAATGGGGGACTATGGCATGTTCAAGGAATATACCCAGATGGTGGATAAGGAGAGAAGCGGAAACCTGCGTTCTCTTATGGATTTTGATTTCCCAGAAAAAGGAATTTCCATAGATGAAGTAGAAAGCGTAGACAGCATTGTAAAACGCTTTAAGACCGGAGCTATGTCTTACGGCTCCATTTCCCAGGAAGCCCATGAAACCCTGGCTATTGCCATGAATATGCTTCACGGCAAGTCAAACACAGGTGAGGGAGGAGAAAGCGAGGAGCGTCTGGATTCCGCAGGACAGGCAGTGGACCGTTGCTCTGCCATTAAGCAGGTAGCCAGCGCCAGATTCGGTGTTACCAGCAGGTATCTGGTAAGCGCCAAGGAAATCCAGATTAAAATGGCACAGGGAGCTAAGCCGGGAGAGGGCGGCCATCTGCCGGCCCGGAAGGTGTACCCCTGGATTGCCAGAACCAGACATTCCACCCCGGGAGTGAGCCTGATTTCCCCGCCGCCTCACCACGATATTTATTCCATCGAGGATTTGGCTCAGTTAATCTATGATTTGAAAAATGCAAACAAATATGCAAGGATTTCCGTAAAGCTGGTTTCCGAGGCAGGAGTAGGTACGGTAGCCGCCGGAGTGGCTAAGGCAGGAGCTCAGGTTATTCTGATTTCCGGTTATGACGGAGGCACGGGAGCAGCGCCGGAAAGCTCCATCCACAATGCAGGACTTCCCTGGGAGCTGGGTCTGGCAGAAACCCATCAGACCCTGCTGAAAAACGGTCTGAGAACCCGGGTAATGATAGAGACAGACGGAAAGCTGATGAGCGGAAGAGACGTGGCCATAGCAGCCCTTTTGGGGGCAGAGGAATTCGGTTTTGCCACAGCGCCCCTGGTAACCATGGGCTGTGTGATGATGCGTGTCTGCAACCTGGATACCTGCCCTGTAGGCGTGGCTACCCAGAATCCGGAGCTGCGGAAACGTTTTACCGGAAAGCCGGAATATGTGGTGAACTTTATGCGGTTTATCGCCCAGGAGCTGAGAGAATATATGGCGAAACTGGGAGTTAGTACCATTGATGAGATGGTGGGAAGAAGCGACCTTCTGAAAGTGAAAAAAGATGTAGAAAATCCTATGGCCGCAAAGATTGATTTACAGGGAATCTTAGATAACCCCTTTGCAGGGAAAGAGGAAGCAGTGACCTTCCGCCCGGCAGATGTCTATGATTTCTGTCTGGAGAAAACCATAGATGAGAGAGTGCTTCTGAAAAAGCTGGGAACAGCCCTGAAGAAGGGAGAGAAGGCTTCGGTTTCTGTGACTGTAGGAAACACAGACAGAACACTGGGAACTCTTTTGGGCGCAGAGCTGACCCGTCAGCATAAGCAGGGACTTCCCCAGGATACCCTTACCGTAAACTGTAAGGGAGCAGGTGGTCAGAGCTTTGGTGCCTTCATCCCCAAGGGACTGACCCTGAATCTGGAGGGAGACACCAACGATTACTTCGGAAAAGGACTTTCCGGCGGAAAGCTGGCACTTTATCCGCCGAAAAACAGAAGCTACAGCGCAAGGAGCAACATGATTGCAGGTAATGTGGCGCTCTATGGAGCTACCAGTGGAAAAGCCTTTATCAACGGCGTGGCAGGAGAGCGTTTTGCAGTCCGCAACTCCGGGGCCTATGCAGTTGTGGAAGGCGTAGGAGAACATGGCTGTGAGTACATGACAGGAGGCCGGGTAGTAGTCCTGGGCCCCACGGGCAAGAACTTTGCCGCAGGTATGAGCGGCGGAATTGCCTATGTTCTGGATGAGGATAACAGTCTTTACAAGAATCTGAATAAAGACATGATTTCCATTGAAAAAATGGAGAGCAAAATGGATATACACGAGCTGAAAAGCCTGATTGAAGAGCATGTGGAAAACACGGGCTCCCAGAAAGGAAAAGAGGTTTTGGAGGATTTCCAGAACTATCTTCCTAAGTTTAAGAAAATCATTCCTAATGACTACAAGAGAATGATTACTCTGAGCCTTAAACTGGAGGAGCAGGGAATGAGTACCCAGCAGGCACAGATGGAAGCATTTACAGAAGTATTTCAGAAATAACAGGGAGTTTCGGAGGTGAAGACATGGGAAAACCAACAGGATTTTTAGAATACGAGAGAAAGGACGCCTTTATGGAGGCGCCCCTGGACAGAATCAAGAATTTTCAGGAGTTTAAAAAACCCCTTACCCTGGAGGAGCAGCAGAAGCAGGGGGCCCGGTGCATGGACTGCGGCGTACCCTTCTGCCAGTCCGGCATGATGCTGGCAGGCATGGCTTCCGGCTGTCCCCTTCATAATCTGGTACCGGAGACCAATGATTTGGTCTACCGGGGCAAATGGAGACAGGCCTATGAACGGCTTTCCAAGACCCACAGCTTTCCTGAGTTTACCAGCCATGTATGCCCTGCCCTCTGTGAGGCGGCATGTACCTGTAATCTTAACGGAGAGCCGGTGTCTACCAAGGAAAATGAAAAGGCTATTATTGAGACAGCCTGGAAAATGGGCTGGGTAAAGCCTCAGATTCCTCCGGTGCGTACCGGAAAAAAGGTGGCCGTAGTGGGAAGCGGTCCCTCCGGTCTGGCGGCAGCCCAGGAGCTGAATAGGAAAGGGCATCTGGTAACGGTTTTTGAGCGGAACGACAGAGTAGGAGGCCTGCTGCGCTATGGTATTCCTAACATGAAGCTGGACAAGGGAATTATTGACCGGAGAATCCGGCTCATGGAAGAGGAAGGTGTGGTATTCCGGACAAATACAGACGTAGGAAAGGATATTAAGGCCGGAGAGCTTTTGAAGGAATTTGACCGGGTTATCCTGGCCTGCGGAGCTTCCAATCCCAGAGATATAGGCGTACCGGGAAGGGAGGCAGGGAATATTTTCTTTGCCGTAGACTTCCTGAAATCCGTTACCAAAAGCCTTCTGGATTCCGGATTTAAGGATAACCAGTTTATCCCTGCAAAAGGGAAGCATGTGCTGGTCATCGGAGGCGGAGATACAGGAAATGACTGTGTGGGAACCGCTATCCGCCTGGGAGCCAAGTCCGTTACCCAGCTGGAAATGATGCCCAAGCCATCTGAATCCAGAACCCCGGGAAATCCCTGGCCGGAGTGGCCCAGGATATTGAAGACAGATTATGGCCAGGAGGAATCTATTGCTGTCTTTGGTCGTGACCCCAGAGTGTACCAGACCACAGTGACAGAATTTATAAAAGACAATAAAGGAAACGTACAGAAAGCCAAAATCGTAAAGCTGGAGCCGAAAAAAGATGAGAAAACCGGACGTATGAATATGGTTCCCGTGGAGGGAACAGAAGAAATCATAGATGCCCAGCTGGTGCTGATTGCAGCCGGATTCCTGGGCAGTCAGAAATACGTTACCGATGCCTTTAAGGTGGCGGTAAATCCAAGGACTAACGTTGAGACAAAGCCGGAGGAATACCAGACCAGCGTGCCGAATGTCTTTACAGCAGGTGACATGCACAGAGGCCAGTCCCTGGTAGTATGGGCGATTACAGAGGGAAGAAACGCAGCCCGTGCCGTGGATAAATCTCTTATGGGTTATTAAAAAAGAGAGAAAACTGGCCAGGCTCAGTGTACTGACACGTCCACATTTCAACAAATGACTTGCCTGAATTTCCATCTGCTGCGTTGTCGTCAATCGACGTAGCCACCGCTACGCCTCATTCCTCCGCCTTGCAGAATGAAAATTCATTCTACGTCATTATGCTGAAAATGAACGTGCCAGTACACTCAGCCGGGAATTTTTAGAAAAATATTGCAGTGGATAGGAGTTTGGCTGCTGAAAAAGGAGCTGCCGCAGGAAATGCGGCAGCTCCTTTTTCTTCGATTTTCTATAGCTGTTCCAATTCTTTGGCTATGTCACATATTTTTTCTAAACTGTACACCCGGACATGACTTCCGGAGATAGCCTCAAAGCCTGTGACAAAGTCAGAGGTGGAGAACAGGCAGTACCATTTTTCCATCTCAGGGAAGAGGGTAGCGTTGTGCTGCAGCTCCTCCAGGGCGTCTACGTCCATCCATTCCTGAGTCCAAAAGCATTGGCCAAGGAGTATTTTATTTTCTCCGGCAGCGGTAATAGGAACCTGGAAGGTGCGCTTTTTGGTAGGGTGCTGCCCCCACCACATGCCTACCTTGTCCAGAGAAAAAGGAGCCTGTCCCGCCCTTTCCAGAAGCCTTAGAAATTCTCTGCAGATGTTGGCGAAGGTATCTGCCATATAGGCCTGGAGCCGGGGCTTTACCTGTTCTTCAAAGATGTTTCTTCCCCGGCCCGATTCTATGTCTGAGCGGTAGGGATAGACAAAGGTAAACCAGAACCGGGACAGGCTGTGAGAAATCTTATACAAGGCCCGGCGGCTGGGCTGTTCCTCTGTAACAGGCACCAGACGCCGGGTAAGACCATGGGCGCTCAGGGAGGACAGAAGGCTTCCCGCTGCGCTGGGCGTCAGTCCTGTAGGCTCACAAATATCCTGGAGTCTTTTGGGCTTTTCCCCTATGACAGCCAGAATGGTAGGAAGCAGGGGGGAGGCGGAATAATATTCCCGCAGCATAGAGGGAACTGCCCGGTATAAGTCTCCTTCCGGGGTAAAAAGCTGCTCATATAAACTTTCCGTCAAAGGTTTCTCCTGGGGAAAATATTTCAGACAGCCCGGATTACCTCCGGTAATTCCATACAGGAGAATCTGTTCCTCTATGTGGAGAGAAGGATAAAGCCTTCTCATTTCAAAAAAATGAAAATCTGGCAGCAAAAAGGCCTGCTCTTCCTTGGTTCCTTCTTTTTCCCATAAAGTATAGGGTTTACATAAAATGATGAAAAGCTTTTCCTCTCCAGACATATCTCTGGCCAGAGCCTGAAGGAAGGGGTATAACCTGCGGTTTTTTCCGGAAAGCAGATGGAAGTCATCCAATATCAAGACCAGCGGTTCTTTTGCAGCCTCTTTTTTTAGCATCCGCAATAGGCGGGTGAATTTTGCTGCTTCTGAAAAACGGTCACCCAGTCTGCCAACGCATAGGTTCCGGAAAAGCCGGAAGTTTTCTTCATAAAGTACACAGGAAGCCTTAAAATATAACACCTGTTTATCCCGGGAGAATTCTTCCAGAAGGCGGCTTTTTCCTGCTCCCGGGCCGCTGTACAGAGACAGGCAGCAGGAGCCCTCCCGGCGGTATAAATGATTGAATTGAGAAAGAATCTGATTTTTATCAATAAACATAATTACTCCTTTGTAAACCAACGGCCCATTGGCCTGGAAATATCCCATGGGTCTTAGCATGAGACCGGATTAAAAAAGAAAACGTCAATACCTGCAGACAGCAGGCATGACTTTAGTTGAAATCCGGTATTTGTATTTATTTTAGTGGGAAAATCAAGGAAAGTCAAAGTGTTTCCCCGGGATTTTTATAGAAAGTTTAGATTTGATTTCTTTTTATTTAAAGGCAATAAAGAAAAATTATGATATAATGTCCACAAAGTGGACATTATATCTGCGCATACCGGTTTCTGCGTCCCCGCAGAAAGCCGGGCGCTCAAATCCGCCGGAGGCTCATGATTTCGGCAGAAATCATGGTATAATAAAGAACAGAATGCCGGGACAAAAGACCTTTTGATTCCGGTGTCAGAAGTATAGAGAAACATGCCGGCTGGCCCGGGCATTACCAGTAAGAGGAACCGCTGATGAAACTAAAAACAAGAATTATTATTTCATTTTTTATCATTGTAATAGAGCCCCTGCTGTTTACCTGTCTTGCTTTTTTTCTGTTTACCCAGTATCAGTTTAAAGTTATTGAAAAACAGTATGGAATAGAAAATCCTACCTACGAAAGCCTGTCAAACACGGCGGAGGTAGTGAACCGGCTGACCGGAGACGCAGTGTCCAGTATACAGGTTACGGTTCAGAATGAGCCGGAAAAATTTCAGAATATCCAGTACCTGGAAACCGTAAATGAAAAGCTGGAAGAAGTGTATTCCTATCTGCTGGTGCGTGAGGACGGAAGAGTTACTTACTATGGCTGCGAAACCTATCCGGAAGAGCTGATTGACAAGCTGGATAAGGACTTGGATTTAAGTACAGGCCTGAATGACGGCTACTATGTAGGAGGCGGAATACAGGCTCTGGTAAAGCAGATAAATTTCCGGACAGCAGATGTGAAAGACGGACAAATCTATATAGTATCCAATATTGTGAAAGCCCTTCCCCAGGTACGTCAGATTGCAGAAACCATGGTGATTACGGTGGTGATTATCCTGGCAGTGACAGCCCTTGGGCTGACCTGGTGGATATATCGTGGCGTGATTTCCCCCCTGGATAAGCTTCGTTCTGCTACCAGGAAGATTCAGGAGGGAGATTTGAATTTTTCCGTTGTGACAGAAGGAGTCAGTGAAATCGCAGACTTGTGTCAGGATTTTGAGGATATGCGCCGGAGACTGAAGGAAAGTGCAGAGGAGAAGGTTGCCTTTGACCGGGAGAACAAGGAGCTTATCAGCAACATTTCCCATGATTTGAAAACCCCTATCACCGCTATCAAGGGCTATGTAGAGGGTATTATGGACGGTGTGGCCAACACTCCGGAAAAGCAGGATAAATACATTCGAACCATATACAATAAGGCCAATGAAATGGACAGACTAATCAATGAGCTGACCTTTTATTCCAAGATGGACACCAATCGTATTCCCTATACCTTTAACAAGATTTCCGTCACAGAATTTTTCGATGACTGCGGAGAAGAATTAAGTGTGGAGCTGGAGTCCAAGGGAGTGGAGTTTTCTTATTCCAACTATGTGGAGCCTGAGGTCATGGTTATTGCAGATGCGGAGCAGATTAAGCGGGTGGTAAATAATATTGTCAGCAATTCTCTGAAATACATGGGAAGCAGCAGACCCAGACGCATCAATCTGCGGGTAAAGGACGTGGGTGATTTTATCCAGGTGGAGCTGGAAGACAACGGAAAGGGAATTGCAGCCAGGGATTTGCCTAATATTTTTGACCGGTTCTACCGGACTGACGCTTCCAGAAATTCCGCTCAGGGAGGAAGCGGCATAGGGCTTTCCATTGTAAAGAAAATCCTGGAGGACCATGGCGGAAAGGTGTGGGCCACCAGCAAGGAGAATATCGGAACAGTTATGTACTTTGTTCTTAGAAAATATCAGGAGGTACCAGTAAATGAATAAGATTTTGATTATTGAAGATGAAGAAGCCATTGCAGATTTAGAGAAGGATTATCTGGAGCTTAGCGGCTTTGAGGTGGAAATCGAACACCGAGGAGACGTAGGACTGAAGAAAGCCTTAGAAGGAGAATATAGCCTGTTTATCCTGGATTTGATGCTGCCGGAGGTAGACGGTTTTGAAATCTGCAGGGAAATCCGGAACCAGAAAAATACTCCGATTATCATGGTTTCCGCTAAAAAGGATGATATTGACAAGATTCGTGGCCTGGGTCTGGGGGCTGACGATTACATGACCAAGCCCTTCAGTCCCAGCGAGCTGGTGGCCCGGGTAAAAGCCCATTTGGCCAGATATGAGCGGCTTATCGGCACCGGGGTTCAGGAAAATGACATCATAGAAATCCGGGGGCTGAAGATTGATAAGACAGCCAGACGTGTGTGGGTCAACGGGGAGGAGAAAAACTTTACCACTAAGGAATTTGATTTGCTTACCTTCCTGGCCCAAAATCCCAACCGGGTATTTACCAAGGATGAGCTGTTCAAGGAAATCTGGGCTATGGAATCCATCGGTGATATTGCCACTGTAACCGTACACATTAAGAAAATCCGGGAGAAAATCGAGTTTAACACAGCTAAGCCACAGTACATTGAAACTATCTGGGGCGTGGGATACCGCTTTAAGGTTTAAGACAGAAAAAAAATATGCAGGAGAAGGAAGAATGATAAACCGTGAAGACATGCTGGAGCTGACCCGGAGAATGACATTGTCCAGAACCTCCATGACCAGGATTGCAGGATGCTATGTGGATAAAGACGGAGATTTCGACGGCAGCTTTAATGTGAATTTTCTGAATCTGTCCCAGAAGGATAAGGCCGAAAATTTAGAGATAGCCAAGGCCATTCCCTTTTCCAGGACAAACCAGCAATTGAAAAAATATAAGTTCAAAGACTCTGCAGGTGAAAAGGGAAATGTAAGGCTCCTGTTAGAGGCCATAAAAGACTGCGGACTGAAAAACGACGCTTTGATGGATACCTTTTACGACCTTATCATGGAGCGTTATACAGGCCAGGGTCCCTATGCTGTTCTGGTATTTCACGACAGATACGATGTACCTCGGAAGGGAACGGATAAAGAAAGGCAGTGGGAGTCCGAAGAGGTGTATGAGTACCTGATTGGAGCTGTCTGTCCCCTGGAGGGAGAGTATCAGCCGGGAAGCCCAAAATGGGGATTCCTCTATCCTGCCTTTACAGACCGCAGCAGCGACCAGAGCTGCCTGAATATTTTTCATGAAGAAGAGAGAGAAGTCTTCAGAAGGCTGGATGGGATGTTTTCACTTACGAAAAGCTAAAGGAAAAATCCCATGGGACTGAGGATAACAAGGCGTTTGGTTCTTTGTGCAGAGAGGGTATTGACATTTAAAAAACAGACTGCTATAATACCACCCATAAAGGACAAAGGCGTTCTTACCCAGGCAGAAATCCTGTGTAAGTGCGTCTTTTTTTATTTCATTAGGAAATTGTGCTCCAATGAAATAAAAAACGCTCCGCAAGAATGCACACTGATGCAAAGGAGAAACATGTCGCTGAAGCGACCCGCCGAAGGCGGAGAATCCTGTAAAGCAGGATTCTTTTTTATCAGTATCATAAGTATAGTAAGGAGCAGGAAGCTATGGCAAAGTATACCAGAGAAGATATTCTGCGGATAGCAGAAGAAGAGGACGTGGAATTTATCCGCCTCCAGTTTACCGATATGTTCGGTACGATGAAAAATATTGCCATACCCTATGGGAAATTGAAAAAGGCCATGGACAATGCGTGTATGATAGACGCTTCCTCCATGGAAAGCTTTTACCGCAATGAGGAAGAGAACATGTACCTTCATCCGGTGCTGGATACCTTCTGTATCCTTCCCTGGAGACTTCAGCAGGGAAAAGTGGCAAGATTGATTTGCGATGTTTATAAAGCGGACGGCACACCCTACCGGGAAAGCCCCCGTTATATTTTAAACCAGGTTGTGAAGATGGCGGAGGAAAAAGGCTATAGTTTCCGGGTAAATCCGGAGTGTGAGTTTTTCCTTTTCCATACAGATGATAACGGTTCCCCTACTACACTGACCCATGAACGGGCGGGCTATATGGATTTAAGTCCGGTGGATTTAGGGGAAAATGCCAGAAGAGACATAGTGCTTACTATGGAGGACATGGGCTATGAGGTGGAAACCTCCCACCATGAGATTTCCCCGGGACAGCACGAAATTGACTTTTCCATGTCTGATGTAATGGAGACAGCAGATAAAGTGATGACCTTTAAGGTGGCGGTGCGTACCATTGCCAAGCGCCACGGTCTTCATGCCACCTTTATGCCAAAACCCAGGGAAGAGGTAAACGGCTCAGGTATGCACATTAACATGGCCCTATATAAAGACGGTAAAAATATTTTTGAAGACAAGGCGGATAGCCTTGGTCTCAGCCGGGAAGCCTATTCCTTTATAGCAGGTATTTTTGCCCATATTAAGGGAATGACGGCGATTCTAAATCCTCTGGTAAATTCCTACAAACGTCTGGTGCCCGGTTTTGAAGCGCCTTCGGATATTACCTGGTCTTCTACCCAGAGGACGGCGCTGATTAAAGTATATCAGGACCCACGCAGAGAACAGACCATTGAGCTTAGGAGTCCTGACCCGTCGGCCAATCCCTATCTTGTCTTTGCCCTTTGTCTGGCTGCAGGTATCCAGGGCATTGAAGAAGGGCTTCCTATTTCTCCGGAGCTGAAAACAAGCATTCGCAATATGTCTCAGGAAGAGAAAAATAATCAGGGTATTCAGACCCTGCCGGAAAATTTAAGCGATGCTTTATATGAGATGGAGAAAGACGACTGGATTAAGCAGGTGCTGGGAGCTTCTTTTCTGGAGCATTATAAAAAAAGCAAGAGAAAAGAGTGGAAAAGCTATATGAAACAGGTTTCCGAGTGGGAACTGGCCCAATATCTGTACCAGGTGTAGAGGAACCGCCGGGAAGATAATAGCCCGGAACGGTTTTAGACCATGAAACATGGAATATTTTGTACTCGCAGGAGGCCCCAGAGAAGACTGACATATGTAATCCGGGAAATCCGGATAAGCAAAAAAGCGGCGTCCATATAAAAAGAAAAGGCAGGGAGCAGTATATGAGCATCATCATTGTGGCGTTACCCAAGATTGAAGATGCAAAGCGGATACGGAAAATCCTGATGAGCCACGGATTTGAGAATGTAGTATCCTGCAGTACCGCTTCCGCAGCTTTAATTGAGGTGAATAAAGAACACAGGGGACTGATTATCAGCGGCTACAAGCTGCCGGATATGCACTATACCCAGCTGATGGAGTGTATGCCGGCTTACTATGAGCTTCTGCTGCTGGCCTCCCAAAATGTGGTAAGTGAGGCAGGAGGCGGCGTTATGGCCGTCACCATGCCGGTGAAAATATACGATTTGGTCAATACGGTGGAAATGGTTCTCGCCCAGATAGAGAGGCGCTATAAAAAAGATAAGAAAAAGCCGAAAAAGCGCAGTGAGAAGGAAGAAAACTATATTAAAAACGCCAAGCTGCTGCTGATGGAGCGGAATCATCTGACAGAAGAAGAGGCTTACCGTTATATCCAGAAATGCAGTATGGACAGCGGCACCAATATGGTGGAAACCGCCCAGATGATATTGACCCTTATTTATGACGAGTGTTAAGAAACAGGAGGAAAAATGTGATATGTTTACCATTAACGAGAATTATTTAAAGCTTCCGGGAAGCTATTTGTTTTCCGATATTGCAAAGCGGATAGGAGCCTATCAGGAAGCCCATCCGGACAAGGAAATTATCCGTCTTGGAATCGGCGACGTGACACAGCCCTTGGCGCCGGCTATTATCCAAGCTCTCCATGGAGCAGTGGAGGAAATGGCCCATGCAGAAACCTTCCATGGCTATGCACCGGATAAAGGCTATGCTTTCCTGAGAGAGGCGATTGCAAAAAATGATTACCAGGACAGAGGCTGTGATATTAACCCTGAGGAGATTTTCGTTTCAGACGGAGCTAAGTGCGACTCCGGAAATATTCAGGAAATTCTTGGAATGGATAATAAAATTGCTGTCTGCGACCCGGTTTATCCGGTGTATGTGGATACCAATGTAATGGCAGGAAGAACAGGAAAATACAACAGAGAAACCCAGAGCTTTGAGGGAATGATTTATATGCCCTGTACAGAAGACAACGGTTTCGCACCGGAGCTTCCAAAGGAAAGGCCGGATGTGATTTATCTCTGCTTCCCCAATAATCCTACAGGAGCCACAGTTACCAAGGACCAGCTCCAGGAGTGGGTGGATTACGCCAATAAGAACGGGGTTCTCCTGATTTATGACGCAGCCTATGAGGCCTACATCACCCAAGAGGAGATTCCCCACAGTATTTATGAGTGCAGCGGAGCTAAGACCTGCGCCATAGAGCTTCGCAGTTTTTCCAAAAATGCAGGCTTTACAGGGGTTCGCCTGGGCTTTACGGTAGTGCCTCAGCAATTAGAGTGCAAGGGAGTGAAGCTCAATGACTTATGGGCCAGAAGGCACGGAACCAAATACAATGGCGCCCCCTATATTGTACAGAAGGCCGGAGCTGCAGTGTACACCCCTGAGGGCAAGGCCCAGGTAAAGGAGCAGGTGGCCTATTATATGAGAAACGCCCATGCCATTTATCATGGATTAAAGGAGGCGGGCTACAAGGTTAGCGGAGGAGTAAACGCCCCTTATGTGTGGATGAAAACACCAGGCGGACAGACCTCCTGGGAATTTTTCGACACTCTGCTTCACCAGGCTAATGTGGTGGGAACCCCGGGCAGCGGCTTCGGGGCCTGCGGAGAAGGCTATTTCAGACTCAGCGCCTTCGGAACCTATGAAAATACAATAAAAGCTATTGAGCGGATTACAAAGATGTAATCAATATATCCTGTCCGAAATATCTGGAACTGTCTGGGTATTTCGGACTTTTTTAGTAGGAGGTAATCATTATGGAATATATAAAGGGAATAGAAGGACAGGAACCCTCGCTGTTTTCCCGGTTTATGGAAAAAGGGGAAGGAGAGGAAGCTGTTTTAGAGGGGGCGGTACACAGTCTGCGAGCCCTTGGAGAGATTGTCTTTGTCATTCTCCGTACCAGAGAAGGGATTGTCCAGGGAGTTTGGGAGGAAAACCAGGGCCCTGAGGAAGGAAAAGAGCTTCATGAGGGTGACTGCCTGCGGATTCGTGGAATAGTAAGAGGAGAAGAGCGGGCCCCGGCAGGACAGGAGCTGAGAATCCGGGAAATCCGTTTTCTCTCCCGGGCAGCAGGCCCCCTGCCTCTTCCCGTGGGGAAATGGAGTCTGCACACTTCTCTGGAAGCAAAGCTGAATATGCGCAGTCTTTCTCTCAGAAATATGCGGGAGAGAGCCAAATTCCGGATTCAGGAAGGCCTGGTAAGAGGCTTTCGGGAATTTCTCTATGAGCAGGGATTTACGGAAATACACACGCCAAAGGTGGGAGCCAAAAGTGCAGAGGGCGGAGCCAACTTGTTTAAGCTGGAATATTTTCACCGGCCTGCTGTGCTGCAGCAAAGTCCCCAGCTTTATAAACAGATGATGGTGGGAGTCTTTGACCGGGTGTTTGAAACAGGACCTGTGTTCCGGGCAGAGAAGCACAACACCAGAAGACATTTAAATGAATATACCAGCCTGGATTTTGAGATGGGATATATCCAGGGCTTTGAAGATTTATGCCGCATGGAGACAGGATTCCTAAAATATACCATGGATTTGCTGGAAAGAACCTGTAAAAAGGAACTGGAGCTTCTTAAAATACAGCTTCCCAAGATAGAGGAGATTCCTATGGTGCGGTTTGATGAGGCAAAAAAACTGGTAGCAGAGAAATACTCCAGGAAAATAAGGGCTCCCTTTGATTTGGAGCCTGAAGAGGAAGAACTGATTGGACAATATTTTCAGGAAGAGTATAATTCGGATTTTGTATTTGTCACCCATTATCCCTCCAAGAAAAGGCCTTTTTATGCCATGGACGACCCGGAGGACAGCAGATATACCCTGAGTTTTGACCTTTTATATAAAGGTCTGGAGGTTACTACAGGAGGGCAGCGTATCCATGACTACGGAATGCTGACTGAAAAAATCAGCCGTAAAGGTATGAGTCAGGAAGGACTGGAGCAGTATCTGGATGCGTTCCGCTATGGAATGCCCCCTCACGGAGGTCTGGGCATCGGACTGGAGCGCCTTACCATGCAGCTTTTGGGAGAGGATAATATCCGGGAAGCATGTCTCTTCCCAAGAGACATGTCCAGGCTGGAGCCCTGACAGGAGGTATAAATCATGAATGGACAGAGAATAGACGACCAGGTAATGGAAAACCTGGAAATTTTAGGAAATCTTTCTCTTTCTCCCCAGGAAAGGGAAGAAATGAAAGAGGAGCTGGAAAAAATATTAGATTATGTGGAGAAACTGAAGGAACTGGACACAGAAGAGACGGAGGCAGCCACCCATATTTTTGCTCTGGAAAATGTATTCCGGGAAGACCTGGTGGTAAATGAAGAACAGAGAGAGGCTATGCTGTCTAACGCCCCGGTGAAGAAGGAAGGTCAGTACCAGGTACCGAAAACAGTGTGAGAGAGGTGAGAAATGTGGATATTTTAGATATGTCAGCCCTTGCTTTGGGGAAAAGTATCCGAAAAAAAGAAATAGGGGTGGCGGAAGCTGCTAAAGCTTATCTGGAACAGATGGAGAAGATGGAGCCTTCAGTTCATGCCTATCTGGATATAAATGAGAAAAAAGTATACGCAAGAGCCAGGGAAGTGGAAAAAGGAATCTACAGCGGGATATATACAAGCCCTCTGGCCGGAGTGCCTGTTGCGGTAAAGGACAATATATGCATAGAGGGAAGTCCTGCAACCTGCGGCTCCAGAATGTTGGAAAATTTTGTGTCTCCTTATGACAGCACTGTGGCCGGAAAGCTGAACGATGGGGGAATGGTGGTACTGGGGAAGACCAACATGGATGAATTTGCCATGGGAAGCACCACAGAAACCTCAGCTTTCGGTGTTACCAAAAATCCCTGGAATGAGGAGTATGTGCCGGGAGGCTCCTCGGGAGGCTCCTGTGCAGCTGTGGCGGCCAGGGAAGCCCCTCTGGCCCTGGGCTCTGATACAGGAGGTTCTATCAGGCAGCCAAGCGCCTTCTGCGGAGTCACAGGACTGAAGCCCACCTACGGAAGGGTTTCCAGGTATGGGCTTATTGCCTATGCCTCCTCGCTGGACCAGATTGGCCCGGTGGGAAGAAATACAGAGGACTGTGCCGCCCTTTTAGAGATAATTGCCGGAAAGGATGAAAAAGACAGTACCTCTGTAGAAGGCGGAAGCAGGGAATTTCTCAGGGATTTAACCCCGGACATCAGGGGATTGCGCATCGGAGTACCCAGAGAATACTTATCCCAGGGCTTAGACAGTGAGATTCACAAGGCCATAGTGGAAACCGTAACCGCTATGAGCAAAAACGGAGCTCAGGTGGAATTTTTCTCCCTGGGCATGACAGAGTATGTGGTTCCTGCCTATTATATCCTGGCCTGTGCTGAGGCCAGCTCCAATCTGGCCCGGTTCGACGGAGTGAAATACGGATACAGAACCGCTCAAAGCCAGGGCCTTCATGATATGTATAAAAAGACAAGGGCAGAGGGCTTTGGGAAGGAAGCCAAGCGGAGAATCCTTCTGGGGTCCTTTGTGCTAAGCTCCGGCTATTATGACGCATACTATCTGAAAGCTTTGAAAGCTAAAAATCTGATTCAGCAGGCTTTTGCCAAAGCCTTTTCTAAATATGATGTGATACTGGCTCCTGCAGCGCCTCACGGAGCGCCTAAATTGGGAGAAAGCCTGGACGACCCGGTAAAAATGTATTTGAGTGACATGTATACCGTGGCCGTAAATCTGGCAGGATTGCCTGCCATTAGCCTGCCGGTGAAGCTGGACGAAAAGGGAATGCCTATTGGACTGCAGTTTATCGGAGACAGCTTCCAGGAGAAAAAGGTGCTGCAGGCAGCCCGGGGCCTGGAGGCAATCCGGGGTGAATTTCCCCTGGCCGGCAGGAAGGAGGAAGGATGATGGAGAGACAATACGAAACCGTAATCGGTCTGGAGGTTCATGTGGAGCTATCCACGGAATCTAAAATATTCTGCGGATGCTCTACAAAATTCGGAGGAGCTCCTAACACCCATACCTGTCCTGTGTGCGCCGGACTTCCAGGCGCTCTTCCGGTGCTGAACCGCCAGGTAGTGGATTATGCTCTGGCCCTGGGCCTGGCTGCTAATTGCCGGGTAAATCAGTATTGTAAATTCGATAGGAAGAATTATTTTTATCCGGATAACCCTCAGAATTATCAGATTTCCCAGCTTTACCTGCCTATTTGCCAGGATGGGTATCTGGAAATCCCTGTGCCCGGCGGCAAGAAAAAAATCAGGATTCATGAAATGCATATGGAAGAGGATGCAGGAAAACTGGTGCATGATGAATGGGAGGACTGTTCCCTGGTGGATTATAACCGCAGCGGCGTCCCTCTGGTGGAAATCGTGTCAGAGCCGGATATGAGAAATGCCCAGGAAGTTATTGCCTACCTGGAGAAGCTGCGGCTTATCTGCCAGTATCTGGGAGTATCGGATTGTAAGCTGCAGGAGGGTTCCATGCGGGCAGATGTAAACCTGTCTGTCCGGGAGGTTGGAACAAAAGAGCTGGGTGTCAGAACGGAAATGAAGAACCTGAACTCCTTCAAAGCCATCTCCAGAGCCATTGAAGGGGAGACCAGGAGGCAGATTGAGCTTTTGGAAATGGGAAGACCGGTGATACAGGAAACCAGACGGTGGGATGACAATAAGGAAAGTTCCTACGCTATGCGTTCTAAGGAAGACGCCAAGGATTACCGATATTTTCCTGAACCGGATTTGCCCCCTCTTCGTATCAGCAGCCAGTGGATGGAAGAGGTAAAAGCCAGACAGCCTGAGCTTCAGGAGGAACGGGCCGCCAGATATGAGAGCCAGTACGGCCTTTCTGCCTATGATGCAGAGCTTCTGACCCAGTCCAGGCATTTGGCAGAATTATTTGAAGAGACAGCCAGACTTTGCGGTCTTCCCAAGAAGGCGGCTAACTGGTTTATCGGAGAAATCCTGCGCCTTCTGAAAGAAGAAGGAAAAGAGGCCCAGGAGCTTTCCTTCACCCCCGGACATTTGGCAGATTTGATTCTCCTGCAGGAGGAAGGAAAGGTGAACCAGAAGACAGCCAGGGAAATTTTCCGGGAAATCTTCCTCAGGGACACAGAGCCCAGGGCATATGTAAAGGAAAAAGGCCTGGAAATGGTGGGAGACGCCGACCTTCTGGGACAGGTGACAGATAAGGTGCTGGCTGCACATCCTGATACAGTGGCCCAATACCTGGAAGGAAAGACTAAGGTTATGGGATTTTTGGTTGGCCAGGTTATGAGAGAGATGAAAGGAAAAGCTGACCCCAAGATGGTAAATGAGCTTGTACAGCAGAAGCTTTCCCAGTAAGAAATACGAAAAAAGGGGTTGCTGCATTAAACATATATCAGGAATATTTATACATTTTATGGAAAATTGTCGGGTACAGCTTTGAGTCCTCAGGCTCAAAGGGCTGCAGACGGAGCAATAAAAGGTATAAATATTCTTGTATTTTGGTTAATGCAGCAGCCCTTTTCGTAACAGTTCAGCCTTGCTGAACTGTTACTGGCAAAATCCATGCAAAATCGCCTACGGCGATGGGATTTTGCCTCCTGAATCATGTTCTTACGGTCAGCGCAGCAAGTGCGCAGACCTAGGCTGAACTGTTACCCCTTTTCTGCATAGGAAAACCATATGGCTTTTTTTATTCCGGGGTTTATGTTATGATACCTTCAGTACGCAAGGATATACTTGTACAAAAAGTTGAGAGCTGCATTATCCGGGCTTGCTTAGTCCACAGCAGCAAGGATATATATGTACAGAAAGTTGAGAGCTGCATTGTCCGGGCTTGCTAAGCCCACCGCAGTAAGGATAGGCTTGCGCAGAAAGGTTATGGGCAGCGCCATGCTCATAACAGAAGAAAGCAGGAGGTTGAATATGGATATTATACAGTTTCAGAATAAATTAAAGGAAATACAGACCCTGGCCTTAAACAATGGAAAAAAGGTGTCAGAAGAGCTGGTAAGAAGGTTTTTCCAGGAGGATGGGCTGGAAGAAGAGAAGCTGAAAAAGGTCTTTGACTATCTGGAGATTCAGGGAATCCAGGTAGAAGGCAGCGGCAGTGAAAAACGTCGGGCTGCTGGTCAGCTTTCCGGGGATTTCTCTTCCGGAGAAAGAGACAGGGGAACCCGGAAAACATCAGACCAGGTTTCTGACAGCGCTTTTTTCACCGGATATGAGGGAGAAGACAAGGAAGGACAGAAGGAGAGACAGCAGAACAGGGTGCCTTTAAGTCCGGAAGAAGAGGAGTATTTGAAAGAATATATGGAGGCCTTCCAGGATGGAGAGGAAGACAGGGATGTCCTTCTGAAGCTTTTCCTTCAGGGAGAGGAAGCCTTGGAAAGCGCCCTGGTAAAGAGCTATCAAAGAGAAATCCTGGAGGCAGCCAGGGACTATAACCGGGAGGAAATCTTTTTCGGAGATTTATTGCAGGAGGGAAATATGGGCTTTCTGACAGCCCTGGAAGCTGCAGAGGCTTTAGAGGCCCGGGAGCTGGATAAATGGCTTCAGACACAGATTCGGGAGGCCATGGAGACATTTATTGAGGCCCAGAGCCAGCAGAAAAAAGAAGACGATATTCTGGTGGAGAGGGTGAGAAACCTGGAAGCCAGGGTCAAAGAGCTGACGGAGGATGAGGATGTGAAATACAGTGTGGAGGAGCTGGCAGCCTTTCTGGATATGGATATAGAAGAAATGGAAGGAGTTCTCCGGCTTGCAGGAGAGGCGCCGGAGAACTAAAGCAGATTCCTTTTACTGCCTGCCCAGACTATCTGCCTTTATGTTTATGGCCAACTTAAAGTTTTAAGAGAGATTTCACAGATTTTTCATTGTATATGTTTATAATTAGCAGTATAGTTTTTATTATCACAGGAATGTCCTTGGGACATCCTAGTGTACTGACACGTTCATTTTCAGCATAATGATGTAGAATGAGTTTTCATTCTGCAAGGCGGAGGCATGAGGCGTAGCGGTGGCTACGTCGATTGACGACAACGCAGCAGATGGAAATTC
>NHCFR01400__coassemble_567_pt1 | contig 32985 bp, 25 predicted proteins | sample NHCFR01400__metabat2_high_PE_048 | metagenome-assembled genome bin NHCFR01400
GCCCGGAGGGCTTTTTATGATATAGGAAAGTGAGAACTTTCCTATATCATAAAAAAGCAGAGAGTCAGAAACCATAGAAGAATATAAAATAACCTTACATCTCTGTAAGGTTACGAAATGGGGTATATATGACTGTCTCTTTTAAATTCCAGGACAACCCGGGTATATTCTCCTTCCTCTGATTCTATGGCAATCCTGTGGCCCAGCATACGGCACATACTGCTGCACAGATACAGCCCCATGCCGGTGGAGCTTTGGCAGATACGCCCGTTTTTCCCGGTAAATGAATGCTCAAAGACCCTGGGAACATCTTCTCTGGGAATTCCCATTCCGTTATCCCAAAGGCTCAAAACCACCTTATCTGACTCTTCCGAAAAAAACCGGATACAAGGTTCCTGCTGTTTCCTGTATTTTACACTGTTGCTGAGAAGCTGGCCCAGAATAAAGCCTATCCACTTCTCATCCGTCAATACTTTTACATCTCCTACTTCCTGGATGACCTTCACATGATTGCGGATAAGGCTGTCCTTATGCTTTGCAATGGCACGGTTTATTATTTCTCCCAGAGAATACTCCTTTATCACATAATCCTTCTGGGGAACCTGGCTTCTCAGATAATACAGAACCTGCTCCACATACTCGTCAATACGATTTACCTGTTCCTTTAAAAGTCTGGCCTGCTCTCCCCTTTCCTTATGGAGCATTAGTCCCATACTGGCTATGGGAAGCTTAACCTCATGGACCCAGGTTTCCACATATCTTTTAAAATCCTGATTTTTTCTTATCAGGCGGAAAATCTCGTCATTCATAGCTTTTCCCATCTCCGCCAAAACATCCCAAAGGATTTTTCCCTCCAAAAAATCCGGTCTCTTTATCATTTCCTGAATCAAATATTTTTCCTGAAAGCTATCCAGCCTTTTCTGCAAATTTTCATAAAACCCTTTTTTCCTGTGATAATCCCAGAAAAGACCAGTCCACATTCCTGCCATCTGCAGCACAAAAATAAAAATCTGAAGCTCCGGCTTTGCCTGAAACAAAAAAAGCACCATCTGACAAATAACTGCACTCAGCAAGCCTGCCAAAATTAAAAACTTCTGGTCCTTAAAATACACCTTCCAGCTCATATCAGAATATATCCCTGCTTTCTTCTGGTCTCCACCGCATGTTCTACTCCGGCTTCCTGCAGCTTTTTCCTGAGACGGTTCATATTTACGGTCAGGGTATTATCGTCAACGAAGTCGCTGCAGTCCCAGAGATAATCCATCAGCTCGTCCCTGGACACTATCCTTCCCCGGTTCTTTACCAGATAATACAAAATGGAAATTTCGTTTTTGGACAGCACCACCTCTCTGTCCTCCCAACGCATGGTACTGCGTAACAGATTGACCGTTACCGGGCCGTACTGTATTTCCTCGGTATGCTCCTTAGGCCCCATCCTGCGAAACAAAGCCTCCAGCTTCAGAAGCAGCAGTGTAGGATTGTATGGCTTTACAATATAATCATCAGCCCCATAGCTCATAGACAGTATCTCATCCATATCCCCAGACCTGCTGGTGAGCATAATAACCGGAATCTGTGATTCCTTTCTCAGGCTCCTTAAAATTTCCTGTCCATTGGCTCCCGGAAGGAGAATATCAAGAAGCACCAAATCCGGTTCCATAGCCAACAGCACTTCCCTGGCTCTCTGAAAATCCTCCACCACACAGGTTTCATAGCCGTTTTCCTCCAGCAGCCCTGTAAGAGCCTCTCGCAGTACCAAGTCATCCTCTACCACTGCTATTTTCTTCATGTCCGCCTCCTGTCATTTCCCTACCAGTAAATTTTCCAATCCGGATTTAAAACCCGCTGCAGGGCCTCCATATAGAAATAATCTCCCCAGATAACACACTCGTCCACCCCGGCTTCTGTACAGGTATTATAGGGTGTTTTCTTAGAATAGACGCCATGGAGCAGCAATCCGTTGCTGTCCTCCTTATTTTTTACCATATAATTTTCTATAATACTTTTCAGCAGTTTGAGAGCCACGGAACGGTAATACCTGCTGTCTTCTGCCTCCATATATTTACTCATTTCCAGCATACCACAGACAGCGATTACACCAGAGGAGGAATCCCTGGACTCCTCATCGCCGTCCCCAAAGGTCAAATCCCAATAGGGGCATAAATCCTTGGGAAGATGCTCCAGAAAATAACGGGTCACCCGTTTAAAGTATGTAATATATTCCTTTCTGCCTGTATAACGGTATCCCACGGCGGTGCCGTAAACGCCCCAGGCCTGTCCTCTGGCCCAGGCAGAACCGTCTCTGTAGCCCTGACAGGTAGCGCCATGGTCCGGCTCCCCTGTTTCCGGGTTCATGAAAAAGGTATGCCAGGTAGAATCATCGGAACGAATAACATTTGCCAAAGCCGTATGAATATGACGCTCCGCAATATCCCGGTATTTTTCCTCTCCAGTCTCCTGAGAAGCCCAATATAAAAGGGGCAGATTCAGCAGACAGTCAATAATAAACCGGTAATTCTCTTTTGCACCCATCTCCCCCCAGGCCTGGATAAACTGGCCCACCGGCTGGAAACGTCCTATCAGCTGGTCTGCAGCCCTGACTGCAGCTTCCCTGGCTTTTTCGGAACCAGTCAGCTTGTAGGCAGCCACACAGGAAAGACTGTACAAAAAGCCCATATCGTGATGGTCTACATTCTCTTTTTTCAGGATTCTCTCTAGGAAGGAATCTACCTGGCACTCTCCGGCCTGCCGCAGCATTTTCTTATCCTCTTCTGTCACGGCGTTTTCGTAAGCCAGCCAGATTTCTCCTGTCCAAAAGCCTGTAGTCCAGTCTACATTAGGTCCCGGCTCATAAAAATTCCCGAAGCTATTGGCTCCGGGAAACTCCCTGGTAAACCGGGGCAAATTCCTTTTCACCTGCTCCACAGAAAAAGCCATGGCATCCTCTACTTCTTTTCTATCTGCCTCCTGATACTTATCCAAATCCTTTAAAGTTATCCATTTCTCCATAATCTCTCTTTTCCTTCCTTAAATGGAAATTCAGGCAAGTCATTTGTTGAAATGTGAACGTGTCAGTACAGTAGGTCGGTCCGTTTCAAATAAGTACAAGCAACCGCCCACAAATGACTTGGCCTGTAACATCATTGTTTCTAAAAATGAATATAGCATAATTCAATAATACCGTCAATTAAGCATATCCTGCTAAATCTTCCATATAGTTCTATTCGTTACTGTTCACACAGCAGCCTGACACTTGCTGTCGGGCTGCGTAAGAACATGATTCAGGTGTGAGCAGGAATCTCTGCCTGGGTTGGGTCGCTTTAGCGACATAACTTCTCTCCAACCCAGTGTGCTCCTGCCCGGAGGGCTTTTTGTCCTCTGGGAAATTCAGAGGAATTTCCCAGAGAACAAAAAAGCAAGTGGTCGGCAAAGGCCTTCCCACTTGCTTTTTTATCATTTTCCCTCACAGGCTTTGGCATAATTTTCCCGGAACAGCTATACAAACTGATTCCTTGCCGCATCATAAATATAATCAATGCCTGCCAGCTTCGCCGCAATTTCTTTTTCGTTTAGCTCCTTATCCTCACAGAAGGAGGAGAAGGAGGAATAAAAATCCCTCAGCTGGGTATTTACATAGCTTAACAGCATTACCGGGTCTTTAGGTATCATTTCGGCCTCCCTTGGCATCTTAATCCTGCAGCGCCTGGGCACTTGCAGTCAGTTTCCCATTTTCCAGGTCTATGACAATCCTATCCTCTGCCCTCATATTCCCCTCCAGAATCAATCTGGCGGTAAGGGTTTCCACATGCTTCTGTACAAACCGCTTCAGAGGACGGGCTCCGTAAACCGGGTCATATCCCTGTTCAATAATATAATCTTTGGCCGGTTTTGTCAATGTAATAGATAATTCCTGGTCTTTTAATCTTCTGTTTAAATCTGCCATCAAAAGGTCCACAATACCGCTGATATTCTCTTTTGTCAGAGGCTTGAACATAATGATTTCATCCAGACGGTTCAAAAATTCCGGTCTGAAATGAGCCCGTAAATCCTGTTCCACCATATCCCTGGCTTCCTGACGGATTTCTCCGTTATCCTGGATACCCTCCAGCAGGTAAGAGGAACCGATATTAGAAGTCATGATTAAAATAGTATTCTTAAAATCCACAGTTCTTCCCTGGGAATCTGTAATCCGCCCGTCATCCAGCACCTGAAGCAGTACATTAAATACATCAGGATGAGCCTTCTCAATCTCATCAAACAAAACAACAGAATAGGGCTTTCTTCTCACGGCTTCTGTCAGCTGTCCGCCTTCCTCATAGCCCACATATCCCGGAGGCGCTCCGATAAGTCTGGATACAGAATATTTCTCCATGTATTCACTCATATCTATACGCACCATGTTCTGCTCGTCATCGAAAAGAGCTGCGGCCAGTGCCTTGGCAAGCTCTGTCTTGCCTACGCCTGTAGGCCCTAAAAACAGGAAGGAACCAATGGGCTTTGTAGGGTCTTTGATACCTGCCTTGGAACGGATGATAGCGTCCGTAACCTTATCCACCCCTTCGTCCTGACCAATAACCCGTTTGTGCAGCTCATCTGCCAGGTGAAGAATCTTGGAACGTTCTCCTTCCGTCAGTTTTGCCACAGGGATACCGGTCCAGCGTGAAATAATTCTGGCAATCTCGTCTTCCGTAACACTTTCATGAACCAGAGACAAATCCCGGTTTTTCACCTGCTCCTCTTCTGCTGCAAGCTGTTTCTGCAGCTTAGGAAGCTCCCCGTACTGTAATTTAGCCGCCTCATCCAAATCATAATTTCTCTGAGCCATCTGAATACGGTTATTCATATCCTCAATCTGCTCTCTCAGCTTCTGGAGGCGCTCCACTGTAGATTTTTCATTATCCCACTGAGCTTTCTGGCTGTTAAATGCATCCCGAAGCTCTGCCATCTCTTTCTGCAGCTCTACCAGACGGTCCTGGCTTAGACGGTCGTCCTCTTTCTTTAAGGCCGCTTCCTCAATCTCCATCTGCATAATCCTTCTGCGCAGCTCGTCCAGTTCTGCAGGCATGGAATCCAGCTCTGTCTTAATAAGGGCGCAGGCCTCGTCCACCAGGTCAATGGCCTTATCCGGCAGGAAACGGTCTGTAATATACCGGTCTGACAGTGTAGCGGCAGCCACCAGGGCGCTGTCTGTAATCTTAACTCCGTGGAATACCTCATAACGCTCTTTCAATCCACGCAGGATAGAAATAGTGTCCTCAACTGTAGGTTCGTCTACCAGCACAGGCTGGAACCTTCTCTCCAAAGCAGCATCCTTCTCAATATATTTCCTGTATTCATCCAGAGTAGTGGCGCCGATACAGTGCAGCTCTCCTCTGGCCAGCATAGGCTTCAGCATATTGCCTGCGTCCATAGCCCCGTCGGTTTTTCCCGCACCTACAATCAAATGCAGCTCGTCAATAAATAGGATAATCTGTCCCTCGCTTTTGCGGACTTCCTCCAGAACAGCTTTCAGCCTTTCCTCAAACTCACCCCGGTATTTGGCTCCTGCCACCAAGGCGCCCATGTCCAGGGCAAAAATCTTCTTATCCTTTAAGCCCTCTGGTACATCTCCCTGAACAATCCGCTGAGCCAGACCTTCTACAGCCGCCGTCTTACCTACACCAGGCTCTCCGATAAGTACAGGGTTGTTCTTGGTTTTTCTGGAAAGAATCCGAATCACATTTCTGATTTCCCCGTCTCTTCCGATAACCGGGTCCAATTTTTGCTCCCTGGCTTTTTCCACCAAATCCTGACCATACTTATTTAAAGTATCATAAGTCACCTCCGGATTATCGGTAGTCACTCTCTGATTTCCCCTTACTGTACTTAAAGCCTGGAGAAATCTTTCCTTGGTAATACCGTACTCCCGCCAGATTTTTTTCATTGAAGGGCTGGGGTTATCCAACATCGAAAGAAAAAGATGTTCCACGGAAACATACTCATCTCCCATGGCCTTGGCCTCATCCTCTGCGTTTACCAGGGCTTTATTCAAATACTGGCCTATATAGGGCTGTCCTCCAGACACCTTGACTCTGGCGTTAATGGCCTGCTCCACTTTGTTCAGAAAATGCTCCTTCTGAATTTCCATCTTCTCTATAAGCTTTAAAATCAAACTGTCTTCCTGAACCAGAAGATTGTGAAGCAAATGCTCCTGCTCCACTTCCTGGTTTCCATAGGCATAGGCAGTTTTCTCTAAGTCCTGAACAGCCTGAAGCGATTTCTGGGTGAATTTACTGATATTCATAAAAATCCCTCCGTTTATATATGATAAGAAAGAATTGCCGCATGGAATTCCTGTCAGAAATAATACCCTGATGCAGGCATCAGGTGCGCCAATCCGGCAGCGATACAAGCATCAGGGTATGATAAAATTTCTCAATTTTCCATTAGTGCGACAGTCCCGTTTACTTGTTCTAGCAGAACTATAACACATATTATTAGCCAGGTCAAGCCTCGAGTGCTAATTTTTTTACTTTATTCCGCTCCTTGTTCTTATTCTTTTCCTCAGCTACTCTCTTATGCAGTCTTTCTGACATAAATACCATAAGTATCAGAATTACCAACAAAAAATAAGGAAACAGCATCATACTGATGTGTTCTCCCAGCAATCCGAATAAAGGAGGCATCAGACAGCTTCCCACATAAGCAGCCGCCATCTGTACGCCGATAATGGCCTGGCTTAAATGAGCGCCGAAATTTTCCGGAGTTTCATGGATGATAGAAGGATATACAGGAGCGCAGCCGCAGCCAATCAGCACCAAACCAGCTAACAGTGTCCAATCTCCCAGGGGAAGAAGTACAAATACAATTCCCACTGCCGCCACCGCTTGTCCCAGTCGTATCATATTTCTATCGTTAATTTTCATGGTAATAAAGCCGCAGATAAATCTGCCCGCAGTAATTCCCAGATAAAAAAGGCTGGCCCACTGAGCTGCCTGCTCACTGCTGATTCCTCTTCCATAGGTACAGTAGCTGGCCGCCCACATTCCTGCGGTGGTTTCCATAGCACAGTAGCAGAAAAAGCATATCAGGACCTCTTTTACTCCAGGATGCTTTATCAAGGTGAGAAGGGTGTAGTTTTCCGCCACTTCCCCTTTTGCAATGTCCTGCTGCCGTTTTGCGTCCTTTTTCTTCCACATAGGTAAAGAAAAAAACAGAACCGCCGTCAGAACTACCTGGATAATGCCAACCGCCTGATAGCCTCCGTTCCACTGAAAGCCTCCGTTGATGGCCCATCCCATTACCACAGGGCCGGCACTGGCTCCCACGCCCCACATACAGTGAAGCCAGCTCATATGTCTGGCCGGATAATGAAGAGCCACAAAATTATTCAAAGCCGCATCTACACTTCCTGCGCCTAATCCGTAGGGGATGGCCCAGAGGCACAGTACCCAGAAGGAGGGGCTGAAAGAAAAGCCCAAAAGAGCTGCGGCAGTCATACAGACACTGATTGCAGTTACTTTACCGGTGCCCAGTTTTTTTGTCAGAAAATCGCTGGCAAGGCTGGACACAATCGTACCTGCCGCAATAATCATGGAAACCATTCCCGCCCAGGAGATAGACGCACCTAGTGTTTCATGCATGGTAGGCCAGGCTGACCCCAAAAGAGCGTCCGGCAGTCCCAGACTGATAAATGCCATATAAATAATGAAAAGCAGTAATGAAGTCATACTATTTCCTCCTATAAAAATATTACTTTTGTTCTTGCAAATATGATATAATGAGCGCAAGCGAGCAGGCGCAGCCTGCTCAGCAGCGTAAAGCACCTGGAGGTGCGAGTCATGATATAATAATATTCTATAAATATAGCTGTTTCTATCACAATAGTATTTGTTTATTGACACAATCGTACATATACTACAATTATTCAGGAGGTACGGATTATGAAAAAGGCTCTGTGCGCCCCCGAGGCTTCCCCGGAAATCGTCCGCTATAATTCTCCGGGAATTCCTCTCTATATACAAAGAGACCAATTAGCTCTTTACCCGGATATGCAGGCTTTGTGCCATTGGCATGAAGACCTGGAATTTCTCTGTATTCTGGATGGATTCATGAACTACAGTGTAAACGGCAAAAAAATTCCCCTTTCTAAGGGAAGCTGCCTTCTTGTAAATTCCAGACAAATCCATTACGGCTTCTCCGAAAACCGTCAGGACTGCGATTTTGTCTGTATTGTATTTCATCCGCAGCTCTTTACCGGGAATCCCATTCTATATCAGAAATATATTCTTCCCGTCCTGGAAAATCCAGGCCTGGAATATCTTCTTTTTTCGGGAGAAACACAGGAAACCTTATCCATACGTGATACATTGTGCAAGATTCTCTCACTAAAAGAGGAGGGGCGTACAGGATATGAATTGGAAGTTATCGGACTCATTGACACTCTTTGGAGCAGATTGCTCTCCGGTACGGTACGGCTTTCGAGCCCTTCCGGAAAGGTACCTTCCAATGACCTTTCCATCCAAAAGGACATGGTGTCCTTTATCCACCGGCATTATACGGAAAAACTGAGTCTGGCCTCTATCGCTGCCTCCGGCAGTGTGTGCAGAAGTAAATGCTGTGCCTTGTTTAAACGCTACATGCGCCAGTCTCCCATTGATTTCCTAAACTGTTATCGACTGGAAGTGAGCCGGGGCCTTCTGGAAAATACTTCCATGAGCATTACCCAAATAGCCACCTCCTGCGGTTTCAACCATCTCAGCTATTACTCCAGGCTTTTTCTGAGAAATTATGGCTGCACTCCCGGAGACTACCGGAAAAAACAGGATTAGATACCCACCATAAAACCCCCGCCGAGATACCATGTATCCCTGCGGGGGTTCCTATATGTCTTATATTACTGAACAATTCTTCTGATAGCTATGTAAGACCTGTACAGAGCGTTTGATGTATATTTGATTCCGCCCTGAGGATATGGAGCGCTGTTGGAAGCATGTACAATTCCACCGTCTCCTGTCAGAATAGCCACATGGCCAGGATATACAATGATGTCTCCGGCTCTGTGTTCAGACCAGCTTACTCCTACACCGGAGCCTGCTTGTGCATCACTGGTACGAGGAAGGCTGTATCCAAAGTGTGCAAATATCTGCTGTGTAAATCCGGAACAGTCAATACCGTTTGTCAGGCTGTTTCCGCCATATACATAAGGATTTCCGATAAACTGCTTTGCATAAGCTACAACTGCTGAACCTGTAGCGCTATTGTAAGAAGCACCGCCGCCTGAGCTTCCTGAACTGCTGCTGGAACTTCCTGAGCCACTGTTGGAACTGGAGCTTCCTGAACTTGAACTGTTGGAGCTGCTGCTTCCTGAACCGGAATTACCGGAATTGGAATTGCTGCTTCCTGTGCTGGCAGATGAACCTGAGTTTGAGGATGCATTGTTCTGTGCAGCCTGCTGCTGTTTTCTTGCAGCTTCTGCTGCCGCCTTAGCTGCTGCCTCCTCCTGTGCTTTAATCTGCTGCAGCTCCTGATTCTGCTGAGCAATCAGGTTCTTATATTCCTGTGCCTGAGCTTTCGCTGTAGCAATCTGTGATTCATAATCAGACTGAGTAGCCTTCAGGTTGTTAATCTTACTTTCCAGGCTCTGCTGCATAGCTTCCTGCTCAGCCTTGCTGTCTTCCAGCTCAGCTTTTTCCTGCTCCAGCTTATTCTCCAGCTCCTGTACTTCCTGTACTATGGCTTTCATCTTCTCCAAAGCTTCTCTGTCATAGTCATACATTTTCTCGTTATTCTCTGCTTTGGAAAGCATGTCCGCAATACTTTCGGACTCCAGAAGAATCTGCGCCCAGGCATTGCTTCCGCCGTTTTCGTAGAGATACTGGATTCTCTTCTTCATGCTCTCATACTGCTCGTCTCTGTCAGCCTCAGCCTCTTTTAAATCTTCCTGAGTTTCCGCAATATCTGCTTCCTTCTCTGTAATATCTTCTTTCAGCATATCGATGGATGTGATTACATTTACTAAATCCTGCTGTGTAGTGCTAATCTCTCCCATGATTGCGTTCTTTTTATCTTCCAGGGAATTCACCTTGCTCTGAGCCGCTGAAAGCTTGCTCTCGGTTGCTGACTTCTGTGCCTGTATTTCATCCTTTCTGTCGGCTGCAACAGGAACAACCTGGGTAACTGCCATAGCAAAAATCAATGAAAGACACAACAATCTCTTTTTCATAATTCCTTATTACCTCTCTGTTATGTATTATTTACACTCGTTAAAACTTCGTAATAATTTTGAAACATTTTTTCATTTCCTGTATATACTAACATAATTTATATGGTTTTTCAACCCCTGACCGCCTATTTTTTAAATTTCTGTTACAAAGTGTTACTTTTCACTCGTATCTCGTAAACAGTAACATTCCCAGGCCCATTAAAAGTTTTGCTTCGCAAAAGGAGCCTAAAAAACCGCAGATATTGAAAGGACAATGCCTTATTATCTGCGGTTTTCTGTCTTATTTTTCTTTTTATTCTACCTGTTTATTCTGCAATTCTCCGGATTGTGATGTAAGAAGTATACAATGCATTGGCTGTGTACTTAATACCTCCCTTTGGATAAGGATTGCTGTTAGAAGCATGTACAATTCCTCCGTCGCCTGTAAGAATAGCTACATGGCCAGGATATACAATCAAATCTCCTGCCTTACTGTCGGCCCAGGAAACCTCAGTTCCCACATAAGCCTGGTCATAGCTGGTTCTTGGAAGGCTGTATCCAAAGTGTCCGTAAATCTGCTGTGTAAATCCGGAACAATCAATACCGTTTGTCAGACTGTTTCCACCATATACATAGGGATTTCCGATAAACTGTTTTGCATAGCTTACAATAGCTTCGCCTTTTGAACTGTTATAGGAAACATCTGAGCTGGAAGATGAGCTGTTATCTGGTTCCTCGCTTGCGGAATCATTGCTGCTGTCCGGCTCCTCATATACTGTATCATTGCTGTTGTCCGGTTCTTCACTTACAGAATCGTTGCTGCTGTCTGGTTCCTCTGCTACAGAATCGTTGCTGTTATCCGGTTCTGCTACAGAATCATTATTGTTATCCTGCTCTTCATTTACAGAACCACTGTCACTCTCTGTTTTATTGCTGTCAGACTGGTTGCTGCTTTCTGTCTTATCGTTTGTGGAACCATTGCTGTTCTCTGTCTTATTGCTGTTGGAATCGGAATTATTCTCTTCCTTATTGCTGTCGGAATTTGAATTATTCTCTTTTTTATTGCTGTCAGACTCTGTGCTGCTCTGCTTTTTATCAGAATTCTGGGAAGTTCCCTTGTCTGCAGATGAATTTCCGCTGTTCTGAGACTGAAGCTGCTTCAGCTCCTGATTCTGCTGCTCAATCAGATTCTTATATTCTTTAGCCTTTGCCTGTGCAGCGGCTATCTGACTGTCATAATTGGAAGCGGATGCTTTCAGGCTGCTTACCTGAGACTGGAGGGACTGCTCTACACTTTCCTGCTCCTGTTTGCTGCTCTCCAGCTCTGCCTTTTCTGTCTCCAGCTTTTCCTCTAATTCCTGAACCTGCTGTACGGCCTCTTTCATCTTTGTAAGAGCTTCTCTGTCGTAGCTGTACATCTTCTCGTTGTTCTCTACCTTAGAAAGCATGTCCGCAATGCTATTGGATTCCAGCAGTACCTGAGCCCAGGCATTGCTTCCTCCGTTTTCATAGAGGTACTGGATTCTCTTTTTCATGTCCTCGTATTGTTTGTCCCGCTCAGCCTCGGCTTCCTTCAGCTCCTGCTGTGTTGTCTCGATGTCAGCTGTCTTGGCTGCAATACTCTCATTCAGCATCTCAACCTGGGTCATGACTCCTACAAGCTGCTGCTCTGCGGAACTAATTTGACCCATCAAAGCGCTTTTCTGCTGCTGAAGCTGGTTTACCTTATTCTGTGCTGCTGAAAGCTTACTCTGGGTTACTGATTTCTGAGTCTTCACTTCATCCTTTCTGGCGGCTGCAACAGGAACAATCTGAGTAGCTGCCATAGCGAATATGAGTGACAGGCATAACAATCTTTTCTTCATAGTCCTACATACCTCTCCTTAATCTTTGTGCTGAATATTACCGCAGAAAAATCTCTTTCCTTATCATACAGTAAAAACTGTAACAAATAACTGCGGATTCTTTTAATATGTATCGTATGTTTTGTAATGTTTTTGTAACATTTTTATAGCTTTTTTTATAATATCACACTTTGTTTAAGAATGCAAGATACAATTGACTATTTCCTTTGCAGGCCATTGCCTACTCCATTGCCTCCATTGCCCCTGGTTGCCGGGGCTGCTGTAAACTAAACTTCTTTCTCTTTTCTCACCTTGGCTGCCTGAGCATGTCCGGTAAGCCCTTCTCCGTGAGCCATCCGCTCTACCAGGGGAGCCAGCTCCTTCATGGCCTGAGGGCTCATGCTCTGGTGGGTACAGGTTTTCAAAAAGGTTCCCACCCACACGCCGCCGGTGTATCTGGCAGCTTTCAAGGTAGGCAGAGTATGATTGGTTCCTGAAGCATAATCCCCGAAAACTTCCGCTGTATTCTCTCCTATAAATAAGGAACCATAATTATATAGCTTTTCTGCCAAAAGCTCCGGTTCCTGTACATTCAGTTCCAAATGCTCCGGTGCATAAGCGTTAGCCAGCTCCACTGCTTCTTCCAGACTGTCTGCCAGCAGTACCTCCCCATAGGTTTCCCAGGATTTCTCTGCAATCTCTCTGGTGTCCAGAATAGCCAGCTCCTTCTTTACCGCCTCCATTACAGCCTGTCCAAAGTCCTTATCCGTGGTTACCAGAATTCCTTTTGCATTAGCGTCATGCTCTGATTGGGCCAAAAGGTCTGCGGCCACAATTTCCGGAGTGCCGCTGCCATCTGCAATTACCAATACTTCGCTGGGTCCCGCTACAAAATCAATACCTACCTGGCCATAGCACTGACGTTTTGCTTCTGTCACATACCGGTTGCCTGGCCCCACAATCATATCCACAGCCGGAATTTCCTCAGTCCCGTAGGAAAAAGCCGCAATAGCCTGGGCTCCTCCCACTGCGTATATCTCATCCGCTCCTCCTATATCCATAGCTACCAGAGTTTTGGGATTGATTCTGCCGGTTCCCCGCATAACCGGAGAGCAGGCTGTTACCTTCTCTACCCCAGCAGTCTTCGCCGGAATAGTCAGCATAAGAGCCGTGGAATACAGGGGATAATTTCCTCCCGGTACATAACAGCAGCAGGATTTTACCGGAATAATTCTATGCCCCAGAAAAATTCCCGGCGCAGGGCTGAAATTTTCCAGCGGCTTTATGGTATCCTTCTGTGCCTTTGCAAAAGCCCGGATATTTTCTGCAGCACTCTTTAAGTCCTGAATTTCCTGTTCTGTAAGCTGCTTATAAGCCTCCTGGATTTCCTCTCTGGTCACCCGGAATTTCTCCCTGGTACTTTTATCAAACCTTTTGCTGTAATCTCTCAGGGCTTCATCTTTATCTCTTTTTACTGTTTCTATCATATCCTCAACTGTTTTTGTCAAATTTTTTCTGTCTTCTTCTGTGCGGATTTCCGCCTGCTTTAAAGCTTTCATATTAAACACCTCATTTTCCCTATCATTTCTCTGTTATAATTTCATGATTTACTATTGTAAAGCAAAGAGTATGGTTCATGTCAAGCTTTTTTTCCTCTACTTCCCTAAAAAACCCGGAGTATACTACAGATTCACACCATCACTTGACTTTCCCCGGCGGTTTCCCTATTATGAAATACAAGATAAAAAGCAATGCTCCCCTGTCTTTGCCGGGGAAGCAGACAGGAGGAGTACATGCGCATCGGAAAAGTATCCCAGATTTACCACATTTCTGTGGACAACCTCTATTATTATATCAATTATGGTTTACTGGTGCCTCCCAGACCTAAGGGACAGTATGTCTTTGACCAGGCCACCATAAAGGATTTAGAATGGATTCTGGAGCTGAAGGAGCTGGATTTCTCTCTCCGGGAAATTCACAGGCTCCTTTCCCTCCGCCGTATTTCCAATTTTGCAGACTCCCAGGATATTCTGGAGCTGAAAGAAATCTATGAACAGAAGCGAAGCTTTTGCATGGAAGAAATCACACGAAAAGAAAATATTATCCAGACACTGGATGAAAAAATAAAGGAGCTGGACAGCTTAAAGCCTGCTCTGAAAAATAAGACAGGAGTTCCCCTCTCCATGCTGCCTCTGCTGTGCTGTCCTGTCTGCGGCGGCCCGCTTTCCATGCGGGAGGTGGATATGGACCAGAGATTTATTTTTGAAGGAATCCTGGGGTGCAGCTGCGGGTATCAGGCTCACATCCATCACGGAATTTTCCTGACCCCCAACAAAAACAAAAACCTTCAGGATACCCCGGATGTCAACCGGGAGCTTTACAAAGACCTGCCGCCGGAGCTTATCAGCATGTTTCAGCGTTCCTATAACTGGATGCTCCGTAAAATAGAAGAAAAAGACCTGCACCGGAAGGTTGTGGCTGAGACTTACATAAACGCCTGGTTCTTTATGCATAATCATCTGGAATATCTGCCCTCGGACAGCCAGTATTTTGTCATTGACAAGTACCCGGAAACACTGCTGATGTACAAGCATCTGATAGAAAACCAGCGGCCGGATTTAGACATTCTATATCTGGCAGACAGCAGCACCCGCTTCCCCATAAAGCCCGGAGTCATAGATTTGCATCTGGATTTCTTTGCGGTCAATGAACACAACTTCTATCATCCTACCTTTTTGTATAGCGAAATTTCCCCCTTCCTGTCCCCAAAGGGAGAGCTGCTGGGCACTTATTTCTATTTTGAAGGAGCCCCGAAATCTATGAAGCTGCTGCTCAGCCAGTATCCGGAATGCTATGAGAAAAATTTTGATTTATCCTATTTTCACCATTCTTTAAAAGAAAGTGGTTTTCAGCTCTTAGAGGAGGAAGACTGCGGCTGTGTCACTGATTCCGGAAACAATCTGGGCTTTGGCTTTCATGTAAAGGGTGAAAAAATGCACCTCCTCCCTTACTACGGAAGAAAGTGCACATAATAATTCTTACGAAAACAATTGAGCAGCAGCCTGAATCAGGTACCAGGTATCTTTCACTCCTCCTGTTTCATAGGGGGAGTGCATGGCAAGCTGGGGAAGACCGATGTCCACTGCGCTGGCCGCTACCTGGGTGGTAGAAATATTTCCCAAAGTAGAACCTCCCAAAATATCAGAGCGGTTGGTAAAGGTTTGGTAAGGCACCCCGGCTTTCCTGCAAATATTCTTAAACACAGCGGCTGAATAGCCGTCCGTACAATATTTCTGGTTGGCGCTGTATTTGATAACAATGCCGCCGTTCAGATAAGGACGGTTTACCGGGTCTGCTTTTTCCCCGTAATTGGGATGCACCCCATGGGCATTGTCTGCGGAAACCATAAAGCTGTCTGCCACGCATCTGACATACTCTTCATAGCCCTGTCCCAGTCCCTTATGGATACGCAAAAGCACATCCTTCAGGAAAGTGGAGGCTGCTCCCTGCCTGGTTTCGCTTCCCACCTCTTCATTGTCCAATACACAGTGTACCGCTCCATAGGCCTCTTTCTTTCCGGCCAGAAATCCTTTGAGTGAGGCAAAGGCACACTGCAAATCATCCAGTCTGCCCACAGAGACAAACTCCTCTTTTGCCCCCCAGACTGTACCTTTTTGCCTGTTGTATAAGAACAAATCATGGCCCAGAATGTCTCCGGCTTTAACTCCTGCAGCCTGAGCTACAAGCTCCAGAAATGTCCCTTTTTGGGAAATATCTCCGTAGAGAGGAAGCATATCCTTCTGGGCATTGTATTTATAGCCTTCATTAGCTTCCCGGTTCATATGAATAGCCAGATTTGGTATCATCAGCAAATCCCGGTCCACATTTACCAGCTTTGTTACTATTTTCCCTTGCTGTTCCACTGCAATACGGCCTGCCACAGACAGGGGGCGGTCAAACCAGGGGGCGCAAAGCATCCCTCCGTACCTCTCCACATTCAGCTTTACATACCGCTCCTCCACAGCCATTTCCGGATTCTCCTTGATTTTGAAGCTGGGCGAATCACTGTGGCTGGCCATAATACGGAAGCCCGTAAGCTCTGCTTCCGGCAAAGTAAAGGCAATCAGGGCAGAACCGTTTCTTGTGACAAAATATCTGCCTCCCTTTGTCAGCCTCCAGCTCTCCTTCTCCTCCAGTTTTGTAAATCCCTCTTTTGTCAGGATTTCCTCCATAGCCGCCACTGCATGGAAGCTGGTGGGACTTTTCTCTATAAACTCTAATAATTCTCTTGCTGTCTCTTGATACATCTTCCCTGTCTCCTTCTACCTTGCCCTCAGTGTACAAAAGGTCAGCCGCCTTGTAGACTGAGGGTACCCTCTCTGGACAAAGGCTTACATGCCCTTGTTCAGAGAGGGTACTGTCTATGGTTAAATTTTTCTGTCTCCGAATCTGCTGCGTACTTTATTTTTCCGCTTTCTCTGCCAGAGCCATGGCGATTTTCTCCGGGGTGATAGGCATTTCCCTGAATCTTAGTCCCACACCATTGTAAACTGCATTGGCAATGGCCGGGCAAGGGGTGTTGATAACAATTTCCCCGATAGATTTTGCCCCGAAAGGATGACTTTTCTCATAACTGGGTGCAAATTCCACTCTTATTTTTCCTACGTCTGTTCTGGCAGGGATTTTATACTGCATAAAGGAGTTATTCCGCAGCTGTCCCCTGTCATTATACTGAATATTTTCAAACAGAGCCATACCGATTCCCTGAGCCAGACCGCCTTCTGTCTGTACTCTGGCCAGATTTGGATTCACCGGGGTACCGCAGTCTACCACAGCCACATAATCTATCAGCTCAATAGCTCCTGTCTCCTTGTCAATCTCTACTTCCGCAATACCTGCCATAAAAGGAGGCGGGGAAATCTGGGAAGAACGGCTGGCGCTGGCCTGGAGATTCAAATTGTTCCCCGCAGTACCCTTGGCAGCCACTGCTTCCAGAGTCACTTCTCTGTTATCCTTCAGACTGTAAACCCTCTTTCCGTCAAACTCTGCCTCCTCCGGAGAAATTTCCAGCATAGCAGCGCCCAGCTCCTGAATTTTTTTCCTCAGCTGTTCACAGGCGTCTGCCACCGCCATTCCGGTAACATAGGTTGTGGCGGAAGCATAAGAACCGGAATCATAAGGAGAAATATCCGTATCCACACCAAAGGGAACAATTTTATCAAAATCTGTCTCCAGCACGTCTGCCGCCATCTGGGATAAAATTGTGTCGCAGCCAGTTCCCATGTCCGTAGCTCCCAGCCCCAGAGTGTAAGAACCGTCTTCATTGAGTTTAATGGAGGCCCCGCCTACATCTACTCTGGCAATAGCTGAGCCCTGCATAGCCAGAGCCGCTCCTACGCTTCGTATCTTATTGTTTCCCATATCCCGGTAAGGATACTTTTCATCCCAGCCAATCATTTCCTTGGCTCTTTCCAGACATTTGTCCAGGGTACAGCTTGTGACCCACTGACTGCCGTCGTAACCAATGAACCGTCCGCCCTCTTTCGTCATATTCTTTTCCCTGAACTTCACCGGGTCCATTCCCATCTGGTGGGCCAGCTCGTCCACCGCTGATTCCACGGCAAAGATTCCCTGAGTAGCTCCATAGCCACGGTAGGCTCCCGCTGACATCCGGTTGGTATAAACCACCTCATAGGTAAAGCGGTAAGCCTCCATGGTCCGGTATAGACCTAAGGGCTTGTGGCCGGAAAGTCCCACGGTTGTAGGGCCATGCTCTCCATAAGCCCCTGTATTGGAAAGAGTATGAATGTCAATGGCTTTTAACACTCCCTGCTCATCAGCTCCCAGCCGCACCCGCACCTCCATCTCATGGCGGGGAGAGGAACATATCTGGGACTCATAACGGGAATAAATCATCTTTGCAGGCTTACCTGTCTTAATGGTTACTATGGCAGGATAAATCTCCATCACAGCAGTCTGCTTGGCTCCGAATCCGCCGCCGATTCTGGGCTTTATGACACGGACTTTGGAAGCCCCTATATCCAGAGCTCTGCCCAGGATTCTCCGCACATGGAAAGGTACCTGAGTAGAAGACACCACATTCAGCCGTCCGAAATAATCCAGATAGGTATAGGCCCGGAAGGTTTCCATCATAGCCTGCTGGTTAGCCTTGGTATGGTATGTCTTGTCCACTACATATTTGCACCCGGCCAGAACAGCGTCCACATCTCCCATACCCTCTTCCTTGGCAGCACACAGATTTCGTTTATTGTCCCCGCCTACCGGCATCTTAGCTTCCCAGTTATCTTCCGGGTGAATCAGGGTTTCATTATCCTTAGCCTCATGAAAATCCAAAATGGCCGGAAGCACCTGATATTTTACTTTAATCAGCCGCAGAGCCTTATCCACCGCAGCCTCTGTTTCTCCCGCTACAATAGCGGCTCCGTCGCCTACGAAGCGCACCCGCCGGTCCAAAATCAGGCGGTCATAAGGGCTGAATTCCGGGTAGGTCTGCCCGGCCAGAGTAAAACGCTGCTGAGGCACATCCTTGTAAGTAAGGATACAGGCGATTCCCGGTACCTTTAAGGCGGCCTCTGTCTTAATCTCTTCAATAAGAGCATGGGCATGAGGGCTTCTGAGAACCTTTACAATCAGGCAGTCTTTCGGCGCAATATCGTCGGTATAAACAGGTTTTCCCGTAACCAGGGACATGGCGTCCTTTTTCCGCATAGGTTGATTTACATATTGCATCCCTCTTCCCCCCTGTCTTTGTGATTTTTCTTTTCTCTTTTGTATTCCAGGTATTTCAGAATACTTCTTGTCTGTCCCATAAATCCGGAACAGCGGCAGAGGTTTCCTGCCAGATATTCGTTGATTTCCTCCAGGCTGGGGTCTTCCAGCTCTTTTTCCATGGCAAAAATATTCATGAGAAAGCCCGGATTACAAAAACCGCACTGTTCTGCTCCCTCATCTGCCAGAAAACTGCCTATCTCTTCGGCTTTTTCCTGCATTCCCTCCAGGGTCACCACATGGCGTCCCTGGACCCGGGCAGCCAGCAGGCTGCAGGACAGCACAGGTTTCTCATCCATTAAAACCGTACACAGGCCGCAATTAGCAGTCTCACAGCCTCTTTTAACGCTGTAGCACTCCATATTTCTCAATAAATCCAAAAGCAGGGTATCCGGGGAAATCCCGGCCTGCACCTTTTTTCCGTTAAGCCAGAAACTAATTTCCATTCCTTCTACCTCCCGCTGTGAGCAAAGCTCTTTTCACTAATACTTTGACCAGATGACTTCTGTATTCCTTCGAAGCCCGCATATTGCTTCCTGTGGCCACATGGGCCTGGGCATAAGAGGCAAAGTCCTGGGCAGCCTTCTGCTGCTCTTCGCTGTCTTTCATAAGAAATCCTGTCAGCAGTTCTTGGGAATCCTCCACCAGCTTTGCCCTGGAAGGACAGGCTCCCACCGCAACCCTGGAGCTTCCGTCCTCATAAAGTGCGGCGGCGCAGGCCAGTACCGGAAAATCTGTACTGCTGTTTCTCTGGCTGATATAGGCCATGGCGCCCGGCTTTTTCTTTACAATAATCCGTACCAGAATATCCCTGTCTCTTTTGCTCTTTGCAAAATCCTCCATGGACACCACTCCGCCTTTGTACAGCTCTACATAAGAATCCATGGCCAAGAACATAGTCAGCACATCAGAAAATCCGAATCTTCCGAATATGCTGCCTCCTACTGTAGCACAGTTCCTAAACTGCACTCCAACAATATGGCGCAGACTCTCCTTTACTGCTCCTCCTGTGTAGGCCTCAAAGCCTTTATGTATCTCCAGGTCCCGCAAAGAAGTCATAGCCCCTATTCTGAATTCTTCCTGGTCTTCCTCAATAGTATCCAGGGCAAGTCCGGATAAATCAATGGCTGTTCCCACATTCCGGTTTCCCATTTTCAGCCACACCATGCCCCCTAGCACACAGGCTGACTTTTTCTGGTTCAGCTGGTATGCTTCTTCCAGACTCTTCACCTTTACATATTCTCTGATTTTTAACATCCTGAATCTCCCGTTCCCCTACCTTCAGTGTACAAAGGGCCAAACGCCTCTGCCATGTAATTTTGCCCATTTTCTACGTTATCCTCAGTCGGCGTACGTCCAGTACGCCTCCATCGTCTGCCTTGAAAATGGACAAAATTTCGATGGCAGAGGTCGAAGAGTCGGAAGGAGCTAAATATGCATTTCTGCAAGGCACTTGAATGAGGCGTACTGGACGTACGCCGATTGAAAGTAACGCAGCAGAAGTGCATATTCAGCCGTTCCGACCGTTTGGCCCCTTGTACACTGAAGGTACTGCTTTTGTTTTTATATTACCTTCATCTTTCACAAAAGAAGGCTGTCGCATGAAACCAGCTTCAGGGATATGCGGCAGCCTATTACGCAGTTGTCTTCTTTTTCTGTTTTAGTATAGCATATACATTTTAAAGGAAGCAAGTATTTTCTCTTTCCTTTTCCGGCAATCCGTATTAAAATCTAAGAGTAACAAAAGAAGGAGTATGCCCTTTTACAAAAGGGTCACAAAAAAACATGAAAAAAGCGACAGATTTAGGAAAGGACAAAGTTCCTTTTTTGGTTCTAAAGCTGGCTGTTCCCTCCATGCTTGCACAATTTGTCACCGTGCTGTACAGCATAGTTGACCGTATGTTTATCGGAAATATTCCGGAAGTAGGGGACACAGCTCTGGCCGGAGTAGGTGTCTGCGGCCCTATTGTCAGCCTGCTCACTTCCTTTGGAACCTTGATTGGCCTTGGAGGCTCTATTCTCATGGCCATGCGCATGGGAGCAGGAAGGAAAAAACAGGCCCAGACCATTCTGGCCCACAGCTTCCTTATGCTGGTAATCTTTTCGGCTGTTTTGACCTTATTGTTTCTGCTTATGAAAAGCCGTCTGCTCCAGTGGTTTGGCGCCAGCCCGGACACCTTTCCTTATGCGGACAGTTACCTGACCATCTACACGGCAGGAACATTTTTTGCCCTGATGGCCATAGGCCTTAATTACTTTATTACCTGCCAGGGCTTTCCCGGAGTAGGCATGGCTACTGTCATGATTGGAGCCCTGACCAACATTGCACTGGACCCGCTCCTTATTTTCGGACTCCATATGGGTGTGGCCGGGGCGGCCCTTGCTACGGTTATTGCGCAATTTGCCTCCTGCGCCTATGCCTTCTGGTTCCTTACCGGAAAAAAGATTCCCATTGCCGTCACCCGGCTGAGAAGAAAAAACTTTTCGCCTGTTATCGTTAAGCGAATTCTGGTACTGGGAATTTCACCTTTCCTGATATTGGCCACAGACAGTGTTATCATCCTTGTTTTGAATACAGTGCTGCAGAAATATGGAGGGCCTGAACAGGGAGATACTCTGATTACCTGTGCCACAATTGTGCAAAGCTATATGATGCTGATTACCGGACCTATGCTGGGAATTTCCAGCGGCACCCAGGCAATCCTCAGCTACAACTACGGGGCAAAAGAGATACAAAGAGTAAAACAGGCAGAAAAGTACATATTGCTGCTGTGTCTTTGTTTTACTACCTTTATGTTTTTTACCTCCCGGGCTGTTCCTGTATATTTTATCCGGCTATTTACTCAGGAGGCCTCACAGCTAAAGCTGTGCGTTTGGGGTATCCGTACTTTTACCCTGATGATTATCCCTCTCAGCTTTCAATATGTGTTTGTGGACGGCTTTACCGCCCTGGGCAGGAGCAAAACCGCTTTATTCCTGTCCATGTTCCGTAAGGGGGATTATGTATTATTCACTATCCTGCTGCCTGCCTTTTTTGGCGCTAAAAGTGCTTTTTACGCTCAGCCCCTGGCAGATGGCATCGCTGCAGTTATGTCAACCATAGCATTTTTCCTGGTTTTTCAAAAGCATTTGGAAAAAAGGATGGCAGAATCCGTAGACAATAGGCAAATATCCGTGTAAACACAGCTGTTTAGCTGTCTGCCGACAAGAATAGCCTGCAGGAGTCAAATACTCCGATGCAAGCATCGGAGTATTTGACCTTTGCGGCAGGTCTACATTCCGCTTCGGTCGGTGCTAAGCCTGTGCTACCGGCACACAGCACCGCCAAATGGACATGCAAGCATGTCCGCCTGGCTCGTTGCCCGCAGGAATAAACAAAACAAATTTGCTGCTTGTATAATTTCTTTGAAACAGGAGGTTCTCAATGAAAAAAAGATTATTGCTTCTTATGACTTGCCTGATGCTTGGCCTTTTCGGCTGCAGGGAAGATGACACCCGGGAATCCGAGGAAGCAGAGCTTGACGCCGTGTCTTCCTCCATGGACGGCACATTGACGGAGTATACAGGCTCTCAGCTTTCCATTGAAACAGAGGACGGCGGCACCCTCACCTTTAAGGACTGCTCCTCTGCAAAAATCCAGTGTAAAAACGGCATTATCCCGGGAAATGAGGTTACTCTGGTATATGTAGGCGGAATTGACGGCACAGATACCAGCAACGTAAAGGTCAGAAAGATAATCACCTCTGATGATAATTCCAGCGTTATGAGCCTGGCGGAACATGCAAAAGAAGACATTGCTCTCTCCGGCGGCATGGTCACACCTCAGGAGGATGACAGCCAGGCTGGCCAGGATATGCCGGCCAGCGGAGCCCAGGTAGAGGAAACCCATCAGACCGCCTCTGTCATAAGCGGAGTGAATGTCCGGGCGGATGCTCTCAGCGGTTCTGAAATTCTGGGTACTTTAGGCGGCGGAGATTCTGTCACTGTCACAGGCATTTGCGACAATGGCTGGTACCGTATTATCTTCGAAAACCAAACCGGCTTTGTGTGGAGAGACTATCTGTCTCTGTAAATACTAGGATTCCGGAAAGTTTTCTATAGTAAAGCAAAAAGCTGTTCCCTAGGGCATTCCTGTAAAAGGTCTGTCTTAGGAACAGCTTTCTTATTATCTGTTTTTCTATCTGCTTATTTCAGCAAATATACATCAGCATAATTTACCCCCAGAGCATTGGCTCTGTTGTGGTCATTTACATAAATATCAATGCGGTTTCCTTTAATAGCGCCTCCGCAATCCTCTGCCGTAAAGATATGTCCGTTAATGATAACTTTAGTTCCGTAAGGAATTACATTCGGGTCTACGGCAATGGTCTGGCCTTCTACAACCGGTGTTCCTGTGGCCGTAATACCGGTTTCCACGTCGCAGCAAATCTCGCAGGAGCAGTAATAGGTCAGCTTAAAGTTACCTAAATTCTGTCCGTACATTTCTCCGGTGGCATTGACCTCAGCAATATCTCCGCTACCATATGCAAAAGATACGTCATCCAGCACTCTGGTGGCCCACACTGCATTAGCCGTGTTTAAATTTCCCTGCACAATACCGTACTTAGTTCCCATAGCCTCCACGGTCTTTCCGTTTCCAGCATAGATGACTACATGGTAAATCTGTCCATTCTTTGCATAGAAAATCAAATCTCCCGGCTGCGCATCCTCCACAGGAATCTTGGTGCCGTACTGCGCCTGGTCTGCAGCTACTCTCGGCAAATCATAGCCATATTCCTTAAAGATACTCTGCACAAATCCTGAGCAGTCCGCTCCCTCTGTCAGACTGGTTCCGCCCCATACATAGGGATTCCCGATAAACTGAGAAGCGAACTCAATAACAGAGCTTCTCACTTCTCCCTGGGGAACTCCTGATTTTATAGAAGTCAGCGTATAATAGCAGGCCTGGTTTTCCTCCGGCGCTATCAGCTCTTCTGCCTTTTGATAGGCGTCCTCACCGTTCTGCTCTACCTGGGTCTTAATTTCCTCTCCATACTGGATATATTCCCGGCTTACAAAGCCTCTTACATCCCCGGACTCCACATACACCCAATCCTGGTCCTTCTCTGCCAGAATATAGCAGAGGCTGCCCTGAGACAGGGTTCCCACAATTCTGGTGTCCGTTCCTTTACCTTCCCGCACATTCAGCAGGCTGGCCGTAACCACAGCGTAATCCTTGTCCACTACCGTCTGATTTACCGTAGCTCTCAGGTATAAAAAGGCCTGATTCTCAATCCACGGTACCAGCTCTGCAGCCATGGGAGCTGTTCCCTCGATTCCCGTATACTCTCTGTTCTCCTGGGCAGCCTTATCCTTTGCCTGCTTCTGATATTCTTCCAGAAGAGTCTGTGCTTCTTCTCCGGTCATAACCTGCTCTGCCTGCACAAAGCCTCTTACCCGGCCAGACTCCACATAGAGCCAGCCGTTGTCTTCTTCCTTCAGAATGTAGCAAACCCCTTTTTCCGCCAGGCTTCCGATACTTCTGGATTCCTGGCCCATTTCTTCTTTTATCTCCAGATTCGCTCTGGCAAAAGCATATTTTCTGGCCACAGTCCAGAAACGAAAATCTTCAACAATCACCGGCATTTCTATAATCTGCTGGCTGGCAATCAATTCCTGATTGGTGGATGGAGTCTGTCCCTCATCCTTTTGCTCTGAATCCTGCTCAATAGCCGGACTTCCGTCCTCCATCAAAATCACAAAACCGTTTTCATCCAGCATATAATGCCAGCCTTCAGGCAGCACATAACCTGTTCTGGCCTCATAGGCTTCCGGCGTTTCTCCCTGCTGCTGAGCCTGGTCAGCTTCTATCTTAGGGCTTCCGTCCTCTAAAAGGATGACAAAACCGTTCTCATCCAACACATAATGCCAACCCTCAGGCAGCACATAGCCTGTTCTGGTTTCATAAGCTTCCGGTGTTTCTCCCTGCTGCTGGGGCTGGTCAGCTTCTATCTTAGGGCTTCCGTCCTCCAGAAGGATGACAAAACCGTTCTCATCCAGCACATAATGCCAACCCTCAGGCAGCACATAACCTGTTCTGGCCTCATAAGCCTCCGGCGTTTCTCCGGGCTGCTGAGTCTCTCCGTCTTCTGTTCCCCCGGGTTCCTGGGTCTCCCCGCCTTCTGTACCGCCAGGCTGCTGAGTTTCTCCGCCCTCCGTTTCCCCGGGCTGCTGGGTTTCTCCGCCCTCTGTTTCTCCGGATTCCTGGTTTTCCTCACCTTCTGTTTCACTGGGCTGCTGGGTTTCTCCGCCTTCCATTCCCCCAGACTCCTGAGTTCCCGTCTCTTCTGCTGTCTGCACCTGCTCCGGGGTTTCTGGTTCTGCCGCCATAACTCCTGTTGGCACTGCCATAGTAACCGCCATGGAAAGAGCCATGGCTCTCTTTAATTCTTTTAATTTCAAGCTTTCTGTCCTCCTGTTTATAAGCAAGCCTGCTGCAATACAACCGATATATCCTATAAAATTTCAATCCCAGCCTTTTCGCAAAGCTTCATGGTCTCTTCATCCCAAATAGAAGACTGCACTTCGCCGATATGGGCCTTCTGCAAAAGCAGCATACAGATTCTGGACTGTCCGATACCTCCGCCGATTGTCAAAGGCAGCTTTCCTTCCAGCAGCATTTTATGGAAGGGAAGCTTTCTTCTCTCATCACAGCCAGCCTTGGTCAGCTGCTCATCCAGAGATTTTTCATCTACCCGGATTCCCATAGAAGAAATTTCCAGGGCACAGCCCAAAGGCTCATGCCAGAAAAGCAAATCCCCATTTAATTTCCAATCATCATAGTCCGGAGCCCTGCCGTCATGCTTCTCTCCTGAAGCCAGCAAATCCCCTATCTGCATAATAAAAACGGTTTTATGCTCTTTCACATAAGCATTTTCTCTTTCCTTTGGCGTCAAACCAGGATATAAATCCTCCAGCTCCTGTGAAGTAACAAAGGTCACCTGACGGCAAAGCTCCGTATCCAGGCTTTCATAGCTGTACTTCACTTCATCCAGTGCATTGCAGATAGCTCCCACAATACGGTTCACTGTACTTTTCAGAAAATCCAGATTCCGTTCTTCCCGGGTAATAATTTTTTCCCAATCCCACTGGTCCACATAAACAGAATGCAGATTATCCAGCTCCTCGTCTCTTCGGATGGCGTTCATGTCGGTAAGAAGTCCTTTTCCCACATGAAAGTCATAGCGGTACAATGCCATACGTTTCCATTTTGCCAAAGAATGTACAACCTGGGCATTGGTTCCCGCATCAGGAATATCAAAAGTAACCGGGCGTTCTACCCCGTTCAAATCATCATTCAATCCGGAGGACGGGTCTACAAATAAAGGTGCTGTCACTCTTTTTAGCTTAAGAGCCATACAGAGCTTTTTCTCCATTAAATGCTTAATCATTCCTATGGCCTCCTGGGTCTCATAGCTGGATAAGCATGAATGGTAATTTTCAGGTACTATCACTTTGCTCATATGCTTTCCTCCCTGTCCGTCAAACATCTATAGGAAGCTGCCTTCCGGCACCTCCCACTCATATCCCCCTGACGGTCTTTTTATATAAAACGGATTCCTTACTAATGCAGGCATCACCATGCATGAAAGCCAGATTCCTCCGTGCTGCGCACTTCTTTGCTTCGCTTTGTTCATTGCTAAACAGGCAACCCATGCCCGTCTAAGCCAGCTTGCCATCCGCCCAGCTGCAGACTAGTGTACTGGCACGTTCATTTTCAGCATAATGACGCAGAATGAATTTTCATTCTGCAAGGCGAAGGAATGAGGCGTAGCGGTGGCTACGTCGATTGACGACAACGCAGCAGATGGAAATTCAGGCAAGTCATTTGCTAAAATGTGAACGTGTCAGTACACTAGAGCTTTCCTAGTAAAATCCTGGTTTTTATTTTAGTACAAAAATAAGGGTATGTAAACCCAAAGTTTTCCTTTCCTAATTTCTTTTCCCTTTTTTCATTTTTCTTTTCTTTATCTTTTGTTTTATCTTTTATATTATCTTTTTTTCCGGTTTGCTCTCCATGCTGTATTTTCTCATATTGTTCTTTTCTTGTGTTTGAACTTTCCTATAAAATATGCTATCCTATTAAAAGGATGTTGGGGAAACAGACATTTTGTTGGGAGGGAGGGAAACCAATGAAAATACAAGAATCCGCAGAAAATTATCTGGAGACGATTCTCATTATCGGAAACCGTAAGCCCCAGGTGCGTTCTATAGATATTGCCAATGAACTGGAATTCTCAAAGCCCAGTGTAAGTGTGGCTATGAAAAATCTCCGTCTGAATGGATATATAAATATGGACCATGAGGGATTTATCACCCTTACACCTTCAGGTAAAGCCATTGCAGACAAAATTTATGAGCGTCACCAGCTTCTCAGCGCCTGGCTTGTCCGTCTTGGAGTAGACCCCAAGGTAGCTGCCGAGGATGCCTGTCGAATGGAGCATGTTATCAGTGCGGAAAGCTTTGAAGCCATTAAAAGACATACCCATGTCATGACCGATAAGCTGACGCCTTCCCAGCAGTAGCTGCTGGAAAAGAAAAAGCGCCGTCCCCCAAGCAGATTCTCTTCTGCCGGGGCCGGCGCACTTATTTTATGTATCCTCTTTATTTTCCGAAGCCTTAGTCAGCCTGCTTTCTTCCATGGCTATTTTATCGGCAACTCTTTTCTTAATCCCGTTCATGCTTTGGTAGGTTTCAGCCAGTTTCTGCTGAGTCTTATTCAGTACATTCACATACTCTGCAATTTTATACTGCACCTCCGACACTGCACTCCGCACTGCCTCAAAATCTCCTTTGCCTCCCACATTATTTTCTGCCTCAGCCAGTCTTTCTTTGAGAATTTTATTTTCCTCCCGCAGCCGCAAAATTTCTCTGGCCAGCTTCTCTTTTATAAGTTTTTTCTCACTTTCCCCTCTGATATATTCCTCATAAATCTGCTTCCACTTTTCCTCTGCTTTGGCTTTTTCCTCTTCCAGAACCTGATTTCTTTCCTCCAGCTCCTTTTGTCTGTCCTCCTGCTGCTGAGCCAGTACAGCTCCGTTAGTCTCTTCTTGTCTGAGCAGCTTCTCCAGCTCTTCTATCTTCTTTCGGTAGGCTTTGCTCTCTTCCTCATGAGCCCGATTCAGCTGAAATATCTTGTCATTCATATTCTCCACATATTCCAGCACATCATCCTTCCGGTATCCTCCCACCGCAGTGCGAAATTCTAATTCCTCTCCCATTATTTATCTTCCCCTTTCCAGTAATAACTAAGTCAGCAAGTACATCAAAACTCTCCATACCTTCAATCATAAAGAGCCAAAACTAAGACAATCCTTACATCGTTCTGCCCTGTCTTCTCATCCAGTCATCCCGCAGCCATACATACAGCTCTCCGTTTACAGCATCTATATAAGGCTGACTCCAAAAAATACCGGTAAGTCCGCAGGTAATGGTCTCCAACAGTGTCCATCCGATAAAGGATAAGTCCAGAATAAAAGTATCCATTTTCTGTCCATCCATCATCTGTTTGCTGATGGAAAAAGCATCGGAATAGTTAATATCCGGCTGCTCTGCCAGAATATAAGGAACCATCCGATATTCATAGGCCTTAACAATCCCTGGGATAATCAGCAGCAAGGTCCAAAGAAAAAGGAACACATTTCTCAAAAAAATAACCCATACAACATTCCCATAATGTCCGCACTGAAACCCGAAAAACAACTTTTCCATGGGTGCATTGTAGTCCCGGTTTTCCACATAAAATCTGCAGCTTCCCACTTCAAGAACTGCAATCACAAAGACTCCCAGCAAAAGAGCAGTCACGGCAATTCCTATAGACCAAAGCCCAAAAAAATCAAAAATAAATTCCCGTCCTCTTTCCTTGCTCAGGGTAGCCCTAAGTCCGGCCAAAATGGCGTATACCAGGCTGACCAGAACACAAGTGCCGTAATTTTTCTGGAAATTCCCACGGCCTATACTCTTCAATTCTATCCGGTTCCATCCCATAGGCTTCCCTCCCCTTCTGTTTTGATACCATTTATTCTACCATGTATTCTACTTCAGTGAAAGCCAAAAATAGACAGATTTTTGCCCTTTTCCAGGAACTTTTTTCGCCTTTTTCTGTCTAAAAATTTTTTTAAAATTATTGTTGACATTTCCATGCTTTTCCCTTATAATAACATTTGTTGCTGAGGTCAGCAATAATAAAATGTGCGTTTAGCTCAGCTGGATAGAGCGTCTGACTACGGATCAGAAGGCCGGGGGTTCGAATCCTCTAACGCACGGTATCGAAAGCTGCTGCATGAAACATATGTTTGATGCAGCAGCTTTTTCTATAGGAAATTCAAAGGAATTTCTAATAGAATAAAAAAGCCCTCCAAGCAGAATGCATAGGAGGACAGTTCCTACGAAAGGAGAGAAAATATCTATGTTGACTTCTAATCAACTCAGGCAGCAGCTGGTTTCCATTAACAGAAAAAGTTATCCTGCCTATAAAGGCTTAAAGGGAGCCTATAAATTCCCGGATTACATTCTTTCCATTGACCATGTGCAGGGAGACCCTTTTGCTTCTCCCTCTCATATCAGCATTCAGGTTTCCAGAGCCAGGGCGGCTTTTCCTGCTTTTTGCTTTGTCTCCCCGGTAACCCGTATTGCTCTCCAGGATTTTCTTACCAGAAAATTTGAAGAGCAGGTATCAGATTTCAGTTTTCGGGCCAAGGGCTCCGGAAAAAGCGGTCTAATCTCCACTACATGCTGCGGTCAGGAAATTCTGGAACGTACGGCCTGCCAGATTACAGATTCTGAAATTATCCTGCGCTTTACCGTAGGTTTTCCCGCTAACGGCAGGACCATCAATTCCTACGAGCTGGAAAAAATCTTCTTTGACTTTCTTCCGGTTTGCGTGCAGAAATCTGTTTTTTACAGGAATCTTTCCTCTAAAGCTGTGGAAGAAACCATTTTCCTAGCAGAGGACCAACAGTATATCCGCATGGAGCTGAAAAAAAGAAATCTCTGTGCCTTCGTGGCAGACGGTGCCATCCTGCCCCGTCAAAGCGGAGTTTCCCAGAAACCTATGAAAAACAGCGTTCCATTCTCCTCTCCGGATTCTCTGAAAGTGGAATTGATGCTGCCCCATAAAGGAAGACTTTCGGGAATGGGAATTCCCTGTGGTATCACACTGATTGCCGGCGGCGGCTATCATGGAAAATCCACCTTGCTTAATGCCCTGGAAACAGGAGTTTATGACCACATAGCCGGAGACGGCAGAGAATATGTTATCACAGACGACACGGCACTTAAACTCCGCTCAGAGGACGGACGCTTTATCAAAGATGTGGATATTTCCCTGTTTATCAACGACCTTCCTAATAGAAAGAACACCAAATGCTTCTCTACCCTGGATGCCAGCGGAAGCACCTCCCAAGCCGCAGGAATCGTGGAAGGTATGGAGGCTGGAACTAAGCTTCTGCTTCTGGATGAAGATACCTCTGCCACCAACTTTATGGTACGGGATACCTTCATGCAGGAGGTAATCAGCAGGGACAAAGAGCCTATCACTCCTTTCCTGGAAAGAGCCCGTGATTTATACAGCCAGGCAGGTATTTCTACCGTATTGGTGGCAGGAAGTTCAGGAGCCTTTTTCCACATAGCGGACACGATTATCCAGATGGATAATTATCATACCCGGGATATTTCCTCCAGAGTGAAAACCCTCTGTGCTAAATACCCCCTTCCTACCACTGCGGCTCCGGCCTTTTCCACACCTCAGTTTTGCAGACCTATGACAGCCCCTGCCGTAAAAAAAGATGCTTACAAAGAATTAAAGCTGAAGATACACGGAAAGGATTCTTTTTCTATTGGAAGGGATACCGTAGATTTACGGTACATTGAGCAGCTAGTTGATTCAGAACAAACCGCCGCTCTGGGGCAGCTTCTGAAATATGCCCGGGAGCATCTTATTGACAATAAGAAAAGTCTGTCCCAGGTCATTTCCCTCCTGGAGAAGAAGCTGGAAACCCAGGGGCTGGCAGCCATCTGCAGCTCTTCCTATACGCCCTGCGGTCTGGCTATGCCAAGACGCCAGGAAATCTATTCCTGTTTTAACCGGTACAGGAGATAATACCAGTACAGCGAAAAATAAATAACCAGACATCTGGCAGATATGTATTTTTCGCTGTACAAATTTCAAATTTTATATGAGTTGTTTATCTAAAAATTGCCAAATAAAGCAATAAAAATTAAGCCGATGCTCCCTACTGCTATAAAACATAAAGACAATCCCGCTTTCTTTTTTCGAGAAACAAATAGTTCTTTAGCTGTATTTGTCATATTAGAGGGAAATCTATTTCTTCCCAGTAAATATAGAATAAGTCCGCCGCCGCCATTATTACCTCCGAGTGAGAATATTCCCCAAAATTTAGGGTGTTTTAGTCCTCTGCTTTCTGCGTCAAGAACTACCAGTTTAAAAATCTGATACATTAAGGTAAATGCACCGAGTAAAACCATAAAAACCATAATCGTAGCTATCACAATCATTTCCAATACCCCCTTAAAGTTTTTTGATTATCTGATAAAACAAGTAACAAGTTCCGATAATACCAAGAGAAGAGCTTCCCATAATCAAATATTGATTTCTCATTATTAGTCCATTAAATAACATAAATGCTATTAACATTATTACATTCATAATGATAGCTAGAATAAGTTTTTGATTACTTTTTACAGTGTTCGTACTCTTCTCCAAATGTTCAATCATTTCTTCATCTCCTTTCAGAAGTTTATCAAGGCTAATGTTATACAAGCTACTCAATTTAATCACACTAACAATATCTGGAAAAGATTTTTCATTTTCCCAATTTGATATTGTTTGACGTGTAACTTGAAGTTCTTCAGCGACATTTTCTTGTGTCATTTTTGCTCTCAATCTTGCTTCTTTTAATTTCACACCTATTTCCATAACATCTATCCTTTCGCATTTACTATCTCATTTCTGTATCCTCTTGTCTATCAAAAATATTTTGAATATACAAAATCTGTGTGCCAAAATATTTTTACATACATTATCTAGTATAAAAAGATGAAAATCAACTACATATTGCATGTTATGGAAATACGCAATTTCATAGCAATTCCTCTATTCCTCTTGGTTGGACTTTTTGTTTGCTGTATCTTCCATGAGAGGATAATGGTTATTCATCTTCATCATCAAAATTTATATCCAGAATGACCTCGCCTTTGCCGAATGGAACATGATGATACTGCTGAAAACAAGACTTTGCATTTCTGAATTATAGCTATTTAAATGCCCTAAGCAATTCCTTAGTCCAAAATTTCTCAGCTAAGAAATTACTTAGGGCATCTATTCCCTTAAACCTGACATTTCTTCAATATCCCAACTCCCAAAGGGTAGGGGCCTGTGTGAACGCCTATGGTAGCCCCGATTTGTATCCGCTCCCATTTTGTTTCCGGGTATCCTTTTCCTTTTAATGTTTCTATCAATAACTGCTTGAAATCCTCATATTCCGGCACTTCCAGTCCTACTCCTGTCACCAGCAGATACTGACTCAGGTCTATCTGCTTTTCTTCCAGATATTCCACGAACTTGTCCACAATTTTCTGCAGGGATTTTTTCCTCCCTCTGCAAAGTTCTGTTGGGCCCAGCTCCCCGTCAAAATATTGGAGCAGCGGCTTGATATTCAGCATGCTCCCTGCAATACTGGCAGCCTTCCCGATTCTGCCTCCATGCTCCAGATATTTCAAATCTTTAGTGGTAAAGAAAATATGACCTGTATCTCTAATATTTTCTAAGGCCTCTGCAGCTTCCTTCAAACTTAATCCCTGGTTTCTCAGCCTCACCGCCTCCTGGACAAACAACCCCTGAAGAGCTGTCACAAGCCTGGAATCCATCACATAAATCTGAGCATCACTATAATTCTCCATTATCTCTGTTCTGGCATTTACGGCTGCCTGCATAGAACCACTGAATTTTTTTGTCAGACATATGCATAACACCGGGATATTCTTCTTCACATAAGGAAGAAAGGCCTGGATATAATCCTCCACCGACGGCATAGAAGTTTTCGGGAAGCAGTCGGCCCTTCTGGCCATTTCCTCATAAAAACTGGTAATCCCTACCTCCTTCCCCTCTTT